>ENA-ORRI01001100-ORRI01001100.1-human-gut-metagenome-genome-assembly--contig:-NODE-1100-length-11787-cov-2.52651_pt1 | contig 11787 bp, 7 predicted proteins | sample MGYA00242172_ERZ509128 | MGnify/ENA primary metagenome ERZ509128 (study PRJEB26280, sample SAMEA2338623) | human gut metagenome | biome: human gut; feature: human-associated habitat; material: faeces... | reverse complement strand
GTTTTATGTGTCAGTCACAGCAATCGCAGTTGCGTCAGGTTTGTTTTATTTGGGTAGTTGTTCCACAGATTATGAAGAGCCGGGATTATCCAGTTTGGATATCGAAGACCAAATCATGAGGGGAAAACGGTTAGGGCCGGAAATAGGAGGAAATCCTGATGCTGATATTCCGGTGAATAAGGACGAGTGTGCTCTTTATGCTTTAGTGTCCTTGAAACACAAGAACCCGGAAGGTTGGACTAATTCAGGGACAACAGCGGAAAAATATTATGAACAATTATATAAATATGCCCATGATAATTATGATTATCAAGGTGGTCGTATGGAGCCGTCTGTGATGTTGAATGTGGGAATTCATTTTGGTTTGTTGCAAGGAGGAAAGACGTTTAGTAAGGATAATACGGCTTCAGAATTTTTTAAAGATCCTGGAAAAACGACAGTAAGAACAGTGAATTTTGCGAATCATACGGGAAAATTCATAAGATATAATCCGAAAGGGGATACCGTGACGTATAGCGATAGCGAAGGTGTAAAAACTGTTCCGGCAAGTACGGTTGTTTCTGTTTATTATTAAAATCCATGTTGCAGATGCGTGTAACTAATATTCTTTCTATATTTATAGCTTTGTTCTTTCGGACAATCTTAACGGCTACTGCCGGAGGGGTATTTACGGACGGCCATTTTCAATATATGGTAGAAGACTATGTATATGATGGGGATTCTGCTGTGCATATAGTGGGAATGGAAGACTCTTTGCGTACGGCAACAATTCTGGTACTGCCCGGTTCGATTGTGCATGACGGTTATGAGTATCGTGTGACGGGAGTGGGGGAGAACGCTTTTGCCCGAAATGGATGTGTGGAACAAGTGGTTATCGGAGAGGGAATAGAGGCTATATATGATTATGCTTTTTTTGCCTCTCCCTTACTTCAGAGCATAGTGATATCCAGTACAGTAGATTATATAAGTAGCAGTGCTTTTGGATTTTGTCCCAATTTGCGTTCAATCAGTGTAGACCGTAGGAATGAAATTTTTAGTTCACCTGAAGGTTGTGATGTCATTGTGGATGAAAAAAATAAGGAGCTCGTTCTTGGTTGCCGTACTTCTGTTATTCCCAAAGGGATAGAGCGTATTGGCGAATATGCTTTTTATGGTTGTTTGGGTATGGAAGAATTGTCTATTCCGGAAGGGGTTGTGGAGATTGGCAGTGGGGCTTTCAGTGGTTGTGCAGGCTTGAAATCTGTTGTGTTGCCACATACTCTTGAAAGGATAGGAGAATTTGCCTTTTGGGGTTGTGCTCAAATGAAGTCTTTGCATATTCCGTCTAATGTTTCTTCCATACAAGCACCCTTGTTTGGAAAATGTTGGATGTTAGATACAATCGAAGTTGATACGTTGAATCCGGTTTATGATTCACGGTATGGTTGCAATGCAATCGTGGAAACTGCAAGCGATAAGATTATTGCCGGATGTGGAAATTCACGTATAGTGGAGGGCGTAAAGGAAATAGGAGAGGCTGCATTTGTTCATAGTTCACTTCGTACGGTAGGAATTCCCAAAACGGTAACTTTAATAGGTGAACGTGCTTTTGCTTGTTGTATATTTTGTATCTCAATGGAGGTGGATGTGCAGAATCCGGTATACGACTCCAGACAGGGATGCAATGCTGTTATAGAAACGGCGACAGGAAAAGTTGTGGTTGGATGTGCTAAAACGAATTTTGTCAACGGAGTGGGCGAAATCGGTGCGTATGCTTTTACAGGGATGTACATGCCTCCGTACTTTATTATTCCTGAAGGTATCCGTAAGATAGGAAATAGTGCTTTTAGTTTCTGTGAAGGACTTGATTTAGTTCTTATTCCCAGCTCGGTAGAAGAAATTGGAACTTCTGTTTTTCATTCGAGCTCTTTGAGGCAGGTGTATTGGAATGCTTCTATAGATGAAATTCCTGAAAGTTCTTTTTCGGATTGCAAGGATTTGTATGCCATAGCGTTCTCGAAAGAAATAAAGTCTGTAGGGGCATATGCATTTAGACGTTGTTCAGGTTTGTTTTATATGCAGTTGCCTGATGTGGAATATATTGGTTACAACGCATTTGGAGGTAGCCCATGCGAGGAGGTCATCAAGAAAAATTATTCTTCGGCATTGTCATCCGATTATGGACAACGTCAAAGGAGTATTCGTGAGAGACAATCCATGTAAAAATGCTATGTCTAATTTTTATATATTCCTTTGGGCAACGATAACTTTTTCGTAATTTTCTTGTGAATTTGTTGCTTATTTGCGGATAATAGTTTAACTTTGCCATAAACAAAAGAGAAAATGAAGAATATTGCAACACGCCACCATCATCATCCTAACGGTTAGAAATCGGTAGGCTGTCCCGCGTGTGCCAATGGAAGGATAGAAATGAAGGCTTGCCGATATGAACGGTGAGCCTTTTTTGATAGTTTAAGAATACATTATTGAAAAAACAGATATGCTTAGAATTGCAGTACAGTCGAAAGGACGTCTTTACGAAGACACCATGGCACTCCTGGCGGAGGCCGACATCAAAGTGAGTTCATCCAAGCGCACCTTGTTGGTGCAGTCTTCCAATTTCCCCGTCGAGGTGCTTTACCTGCGCGACGACGATATTCCGCAGTCCGTGGCGGGAGGAGTGGCCGACTTGGGTATCGTGGGTGAAAATGAATTTGTGGAAAGAGAGGAGGATGCCGTGGTGGTACGCCGTCTGGGCTTCAGCAAGTGCCGCCTTTCGTTGGCCATACCCAAGGCTGTGGATTATTCCGGCCTTTCTTGGTTCGAAGGCAAGAAGATAGCCACTTCCTATCCCAGTATCCTGAAAAAATTCATGAAGGAAAACGGGGTGGAGGCTGACATCCATGTCATTACCGGTTCTGTGGAAATCGCGCCCGGTATCGGGTTGGCCGACGGTATTTTCGATATCGTAAGCTCCGGTTCCACCTTGGTTAGCAATAACTTGCAGGAGGTGGCCGTCGTCATGAAGAGCGAGGCGTTGCTCATCGCCAACCGGAATATGGACGATGCCAAGAAGGCGATTTTGGACGAATTGCTGTTCCGCATCGAGGCGGTAAAGAGTGCGGAAGACAAGAAATACATCCTGATGAACGTGCCGTCGGACAAGGTGAAAGATGTCGTGTCCGTATTGCCCGGAGCCAAAAGCCCCACGGTGATGCCTTTGGCGCAGGAAGGGTGGAGCAGCGTGCACACCGTCATCGACGAGTCCCGCTTTTGGGAGATTATTTCCAAGCTGAAGGAACTGGGAGCACAGGGCATTCTGGTTGTTCCCGTAGAGAAGATGATTCTTTGAGCCGGACAGGTCGGCATTTTCATATCAAAAAGAGGAGGACAGCAAATGAATGTGATAAGATATCCGCAAAAAGAAGAATGGGACGAACTGTTGAAACGTCCCGTAATGAACGTGGACACGTTGCGTGAAACCGTATGCCGGGTGTTGGACGACGTGAAGACGGGTGGCGACCGCGCCGTCATGGCCTACGAAAAGCAGTTCGACCATGTGGAACTGGAGCGTCTGGCCGTCACGGAAGAAGAAATGGACGAGGCCGAACGTCTGGTGTCGCCCGAACTGAAAGATGCTTTGCGCCTGGCGCACGAAAATATAGGGAAGTTCCACGCTTCCCAACGCTTTGAAACGACGAAGGTGGAAGTCCGTCCCGGGGTGACCTGTTGGCAGAAAGCCGTTCCCATAGAACGGGTGGGGCTTTACATACCCGGAGGGACGGCGCCGCTTTTCTCCACGGTGCTGATGCTGGCCACACCGGCCAAGATTGCCGGATGCCGTGAAATCGTGCTTTGCACGCCTCCGGGGCGCGACGGCAAGGTGCATCCCGCCATCCTTTGCGCGGCCCGTGTGGCCGGAGTGAACCGCATTTTCAAGGCGGGCGGCGTGCAGGCCATCGGTGCCATGGCCTACGGTACGGAAAGCGTGCCCAAGGTGTACAAGATATTCGGTCCCGGCAACCAGTACGTCATGGCGGCTAAGCAGCAAGTGTCGCTTCATGATGTAGCCATCGACATGCCTGCCGGACCTTCGGAGGTGGAGGTATTGGCTGACGCCGGTTCCAATCCGGTGTTCGTGGCGGCCGACTTGCTTTCGCAGGCCGAGCACGGCGTGGACAGCCAGGTCTTGTTGGTGACGACCGACGAAGCTTTGGTCGGCAAGGTACAGGACGAAGTGGAACGCCAGTTGGCAGCCCTTCCGCGCAAGGAAATCGCGGAGCAGGCATTGGCCCACAGCAAACTCGTCGTGGTGCGCGACATGGACGAGGCAATGGAACTGACCAACCGTTACGCTCCCGAGCACCTGATTATCGAAACGGCCGATTACATGCAGGCCGCTGAACGGGTGGTCAATGCAGGCAGCGTGTTCCTCGGTTCTTATACGCCTGAGAGTGCGGGGGATTATGCTTCGGGCACGAACCATACGTTGCCCACCAACGGTTATGCCACGGCTTACAGCGGTGTCAACTTGGACAGCTACCACCGTAAGATTACGTTTCAGGAACTTACGCCTCAAGGGGTCCGTGCCATCGGTCCGGCCGTGGAACTCATGGCGGCGGGCGAGCATCTCGATGCACACCGTAACGCCATGACCGTAAGATTGGAATCCATTAAAACCGAAATGAAATGAGCATGAAACCTTTGCAAGAATTAGTGCGCCCGAACATCTGGGCGTTGAAGCCGTACAGTTCGGCCCGTGACGAATACAAGGGTGCGGCGGCTTCCGTCTTTCTCGATGCGAACGAGAATCCTTACAATGCCCCGTACAACCGCTATCCCGACCCTTTGCAATTGGAGGTGAAAGAGATGTTGGCTCCCGTCAAAGGCGTGAAGCCCGGACAAATCTTTCTCGGTAACGGCAGTGACGAAGCCATCGACTTGGCATTCCGGATATTCTGCGAACCGAAAACGGACAACGTGGTGGCGATAGCCCCTACTTACGGTATGTATAAAGTGTGTGCGGACATCAACGACGTGGCCTATCGCCCCGTCTTGTTGGACGACGGTTTCCGGTTGGATGCGGATAAATTATTGGCCGTTGCGGACGAACACACGAAGTTGGTATTCCTTTGTTCGCCGAACAACCCTTCGGGAAACGACTTGGAACGGGAGGAAATCGTCAAGGTGCTTGAGCGTTTTCCGGGGATGGTGGTCATCGATGAGGCATACGCCGACTTTTCCGGACAGAAGCCGTTCCGTGAAGAATTGGAGGCATATCCGAACCTCATCGTGCTCAACACGTTTTCCAAGGCATGGGGGAGCGCGGCCATCCGCTTGGGCATGGCCTTTGCCTCAGAAGAGGTCATCTCCTTATTTAATAAGGTGAAGTACCCTTACAACGTGAACCAACTGACCCAACGTCAGGCCGTGGAGATATTGAAGAAGCGTTTCGATGTGGACAAGTGGGTGAAGACGTTGCTGCGCGAACGCGGGCAGGTCATGGCGGCCTTTGCCGAACTGGATATCTGCGAGAAGATTTATCCGACGAATGCCAATTTCTTTCTGGCGAAAGTCAAAGGAGCCGATGCGATATACGCCTATTTGGTGAAGAACGGCATTATCGTGCGCAACCGTTCGAGGGTGGAACTTTGCGGCGACTGCCTGCGCGTGACCATCGGTACGCCGCAGGAGGACAACAGTCTGTTGGGCGCGTTGCGTTCTTACAAACCGGAGACGATAAAATGAACATCATGAAAAAAGCCTTGTTTATAGACCGCGACGGCACTTTGATAAAAGAGCCTGCGGACGAGCAGATAGACGCGTTCGAGAAATTGGAGTTCGTGCCGGGTGTGATGCGCAATCTGGCATTTACCCGCCAGAAACTGGATTACGAGTTTGTCATGGTGTCCAACCAAGACGGGTTGGGCACGGATGCCTTCCCCGAAGATACCTTTTGGCCGGTGCACAATCTGATGATGCGTACCTTGGAGGGAGAGGGCGTGACGTTCGATGACGTGTTGATAGACCGCAGTTTCCCAGAAGAAAATTTGCCCACGCGCAAGCCGGGTACGGCCATGTTAGGACGTTACACTTCGGGCGGTTACGACATGGATGCCTGTTGGGTCATCGGCGACCGCGAGACGGACGCGCAGTTGGCCCTGAACCTCGGTTGCCGCGCCTTGATCCTGAAGGAGAAGGACGAGGATTCTTTTTCGGACGAGCGCATCCGCTACGTGGACAGTTGGGACCGCATTGCCGAAATCCTTTTTGCCGGAGAACGTAAAGCCCGTGTGCACCGCACGACCAAGGAGACCGACATCGAGGTACGCTTGGATTTGGACGGCAGCGGCCGGTGTGATATCCGTACGGGATTGGGATTCTTCGACCACATGCTGGAGCAAATCGGCAAGCATGGCGGAATGGATCTGTATATCCGCACGGAAGGGGACTTGCAGGTGGACGAACACCACACGATAGAGGATACGGCCCTGGCTTTGGGTGAGTGCCTGTTGCGTGCTTTGGGCGACAAGCGCGGCATCGAGCGTTACGGTTATTGTCTGCCCATGGACGACTGCCTGTGCAGCGTGGCCCTCGATTTCGGCGGACGGCCTTGGTTTGTGTGGGATGCCGAATTCCGTCGCGAGAAAGTGGGCGAGATGCCTACCGAGATGTTCTTCCACTTCTTCAAGAGCCTGAGCGACGCGGCGCGGATGAACTTGAATATCAAGGCCGAAGGCGTGAATGAGCACCATAAGATAGAGGGAATTTTCAAGGCTCTGGCCCGGAGCCTCAAGATGGCGGTACGGCGCGACATCTATCATTACGAGCTGCCTTCGAGCAAGGGAGTCCTTTGACGTGAAGTTAGTATCCTTTACAGAAAGGACGGGGTTGCGGAAGGTGTGACGCTGTCTTGCTGAGAACGGAAAATCGTTTGGCGCAGAACGGAAAATCAATCGGCTGAGATTGATTTTCCGTTCTGCGGTTGTTTTTGTGAGTTTGTATGGTGTTGGTTATGAATGTGTTATTGGTTGATGGGTTTTTCTTGGAGAGGAAGCAGGTGCTATTGGTTTTTGTTGACAAAATCAAAAAGTTCAGATAAAAAGTCCCCAAACGTAGTGGTTTGTTGAGTTATTTATGTATTTTTGTATCATCTTGTGAATTAACCTAATAAAATAAACCCCATGAAAAAGAAACAGATTTTGTTTTTTGCTTGCTGCTTGGCTTTAGGAAGCAGCACAATGGATTTGTGTGCCCAACGGACGATGGACAAACTGGGACGCGGCCTTGTGGCCACTGTCACCCAAAGCGGAAGTGGAAACTTCGTGAGTTGGCGTGTGCTGGGCGAGGAGTATTATGACGTGACTTACAACCTTTATGCCGATGGTGTGTTGGTGGCCAAAGGGCTGTCTGCGAGTAACTATGTCCATACGGGAGGAACGGCCGAAACCCGATATATGGTGGCTCCCGTGGTGAAAGGCAAGGAGGGGGAACAGTGTGACCCCGTCAAACGTTTCAAGGAATTCAGTTTCTATTCCCTTACAGGACAGAATACCGGTTTCCTCAGAGTGCCGGGTGCGGAAATGAAAGGACGTAACGGCGAGGACCTGACAGAAAACTATATGTTTAACGACGCCGTGTTGGCCGATGTCGATGGCGACGGGATGCCGGAGATTATCGCCAAGCGTCTTTATACGGGTACTCCTGGAGTGACGGACGTGGCCAATACTTCGGCTTACAACCGCATCGAGGTGTACAACGTCAAGGGGGAGCGGCTGTGGTACATCGACATCGGCCCGAACATGCAATCGGGACCCGATGAACAGTTCGATGCCGTAGCTTTCGACTGGGATGGTGACGGCAAGGCTGAAGTATTGATGCGTGGAGCTGACAACATGATTGTCCATCATCCGGACGGTACGGTCACGGAGGTGGGCAATATGTCCCATGATATCCGTAGGATTAACAATACCGAATATTCCATGCCCGATAACGAATATTTGCTCTACATGGAGGGAGCCACGGGCAAGTTGTACGAAATCGGTGAAAACGGCGAGAAATGGATGCCTTACCCTTGCAAACGGCTGGAACCAGGCGAGACGGACTGGACGGCAGCCTGGGGCGACGGTACGGGGCATCGTGCCACCAAGCACTATTTCGGTGCGCCTTATCTGGACGGCCGGCATCCTTCCATTTTCGTCGGACGCGGTTGCTACACGCGTCACAAGTTTTATACTTTCGACGTAGACCCTGCTACGCATAAGCTGACGGAACGTTGGAATTGGGTATGTAGTGTGGGAGGTCCGTGGTTCGGACAAGGTTACCACAACTTCGGCGTGGCCGATGTGGACATGGACGGACGGGATGAAATCGTGTTCGGTTCAATGATAATCGATGATAATGGAAAGGGATTGAGTACTACCGGCCTCGGGCATGGCGACGCCCAACATTGTACCGATTTGGATCCTTACCGCTTCGGACAGGAGATGTTTGCCTGCAACGAAAGTTCCCCGGCCATGAACTACCGGAATGCCACCACGTCGGAACTGTATTACCGTTTGCAAAGTACCAGTGACGACGGGCGTGCGTTGGCCGGCAAGTTCTATAAGGATTATCCGGGTTGCCAAGGGGCAAGCAGCCAGTCGGGTGTCATCAGCCTCACGGCAGACAAGCCGTTGCCCGACGTGGCGGGGTGGGACTTGAATTTCCGTATCTATTGGGATGGCGACTTGTGTAGCGAGGTACTCAACAGCCCGGGGACGGAACGCCAACCCAAGATTGACAAGCCTGGTGTGGGGCGCATCTTCTTGGGGAATGGTGCGATGAATAACTGGAGCAAAAACAACGCATGCGCCACGGGCGACCTCTTCGGAGACTGGCGTGAGGAACTGCTCGTGCGCGACGGGAAAGACTTGCTGATTTATACGACCAACTACCCGACGGAATTCCGTATCCCCACTCTTTGGCACGACCATCAATACCGGCAGGGCATGGTGTGGGAAACCATCGGTTACAACCAGCCTCCCCACCTGAGTTATTTCTTGGGCGAGCTGGAGGGCATCACCGTGGCTCCACCGCCACTCACCACGGAAGGGCGTACGCAGATTGCTAATGGGGGTAATATTACTACGGCACACAACGGTAGCCAGGTGCTTGTGTTCGACAATGCGGACACGCAAGTGGCAGTGGAGCCGGGTGCCGAACCGTGGGTGGCCATGTTCAATGTGCCTTCGTGGGTGCAGGGGACGGCACCGGACGATTGTACCACGAAAGACGTGCCTATCGATCATGACTATTATACTTGTACGGTGACGGGTAGCGGGTTCAGTGGAGCCACACGCGTGGTCAAGCAGGGGGAAGGCACGTTGGTGCTGCCGGACGTGGAGATGACCCATAGCGGCAATACGGATGTATGGAACGGGACACTCGTTTTCAACGGGACGATGAAGAAGTCTTCCCTTTGGCTCAACCGCCATACGTCGCTCCGTTCCTCCGGTACTTTCCGTAGCATCAAGGCGGACTATGGTGCCACGGTCTATCCGGGTGGTGACGGACAGGTCGGAACCCTTACGTCAGACTCCGTGACGTTGGGTTTCGGTTCGCGCATGGTCTTTGATTTGAAGAATGACTTTACTTCCGACCGTCTCGATACCAAGGTGCTTACCGTCGAGACGAAGTCGTGGAAATACGGGCCGAAGTATTTGGCGCCGGTGTTTGAGTTCCGGGGCGAAGAAGTGCAGCCCGGACGGTATCCGATAGGTACGGCAGCTACGGTCAAGGGGGATTTTTCCAGTATCCTCATCGAGGGTATCAGTTCGCAAATGAGTGCCAGGTTGGTGTTGGAGGATGGGATGCTTTACCTTTCCCTAAGCGATGTGCGTGCTGCATCCGATGTGGTTTGGAACGGTTTGAACAGCAATATTTGGGACTTTGGCCAAAGCGAGAATTTCACCTTGGCAGAGGAATCCGATCCCGTATTTTTTGTGACGGGTGACAGGGTTCTGTTCGATGATACGGCTGAACGCAAGAATGTGAGCCTTTCCGGCAGTATCGAAGCCGAAAGCGTCACTGTGGACAATAGTGAGAGCTATGTTTTCAACGGGAACGGTTTTCTGGCAGGGCATACGGCATTGGTGAAACGTGGCAGTGGCGTGTTGGCCATCAGCAATGACAATACGTATACAGGCGGTACGCGCATCAGTGGCGGTACGGTGTCGGTGAATATGTTGAGCAACTCCACACGGGCTTACGGAGGTCTGGGCGGTGTGGTGGAGTCGGCCAATCTTTTTGTCATGGAGAACGGTGCCACGTTGCAGACGACGGAGACCGTTACCCAAGGCTCTCCCATGAAGATGGAAGGCAAAGACGGGGGATGCGTCGAAAACCTCAAGGATTTCATCGTCGAAACCCCGGTGGAGGGTACGTTACTCACCAAAAAAGGAGACGGATGGATGAAACTGAATACGGCCAATCCCTCGTTGGAACGTCTTGCCATCAACGGTGGAACCGTACAGTGCGTGGCTTGCGACAGGCCTGCACAGACGGTAGAATTCATATCCGGTACGTTGTATGAAAATACAGGTTCAAGTTATGCCATCCATGTGCCGGAAGGCGGTAATGGTACGTGGTCATTGGCCAACCGTTCTACCTATAATAATAAGATTACGGGCGAAGGTACGCTTACGATATATTGTGCAGTGGAACATGGTAACGGTTGGTTTGCCACACGTACGCCGGTGGCCGTCAATTTGAGCCTGTTTACAGGGACAATCAATGCCACGGCCGACATGGCCGACAGCTATCCGCGTTTTACGCTCAATACGTCTTCGGGCATGCCGGACGGTACGCTTAACATAACTGCAGGCGTGACGGTGCAAAACACGGGGCGGACTTTCCGTATTGGGAAATTGGCCGGAAAGGGCACGTTGGGCGGTTATGCCTCTTTTGCCAATGACGGGGCTACGGGTGTCAACACGTGGCAGGTGGGATGTGACGATGATTTCGCTTGGGCCGGAACCGTGACAGCCAATTCTAAGTTCGAGAAAGTGGGCAGCGGCAAGATGACGGTCAGCGGAGTATGGGACAATACGGGCGAAGTGGCCGTGAAGGAAGGCACACTTTGCCTGAATGACCGTTCGGCAGAAAATGCCATGTTGGGAAGCGGAGAACTCTCGGTTGAGGACGGTGCGGTTTTGTGTGGCATGGGTAAATTGGGCAATGCTTCGGTCACGGTGGAACGTGGCGGACGCTTGTATTCCGGAACGCGTGAGGGGGCTTCCTCAGGGACGTTGGATTTCTCAGGCAAGAGGCTCACGGTAAGTACCGGTGGGGAGGTGCTGTTCAATGTGGCTTCCAAGGTACGCTGTACGACCTTGGAAGGAATAAGCTCGTTCTCCCTGCGTGGTACGCTGAAAGTGTCGGTACGTGAAGGGCTCGAACTGGAAGCCGGTGATGAGTTCCAACTGTGGGTCGCAAACCGGACGGCACTTTCATCTGCCTGCACGTTGGATTTGGATAGCCCCGGAGAGGGTTTGGAATGGGATACTTCTGCATTGGAGAACGGAATCTTGAAGGTGAAAACTGCGACGGGTATTACGGGGGTGGTTTCTGGTGAACCGGTAGATTGCGTGGTTTATACGTTGGATGGAGCACGTGCGGGGAGTTTTACCTGCATGCCGTCGGAGGTCGGGGAGTATATGGAAAGGAATGGATTCAGGTCTGGTATGTACATGGTTAAGATGACCCAAGGTCAGCGGACGGAGAGCCGTAAGGTGACTATCGACTGACAGGCCATGCCGCCCGGCCTTC
>ENA-ORRI01001099-ORRI01001099.1-human-gut-metagenome-genome-assembly--contig:-NODE-1099-length-11789-cov-2.74962_pt1 | contig 11789 bp, 6 predicted proteins | sample MGYA00242172_ERZ509128 | MGnify/ENA primary metagenome ERZ509128 (study PRJEB26280, sample SAMEA2338623) | human gut metagenome | biome: human gut; feature: human-associated habitat; material: faeces... | reverse complement strand
ACCGACTCGTCCGATGTCTGCAGATAGTCATTCACACGGATTCCTTTCATCTCTCCCAGTTCCAAACCTGCAGCGGAGGCTAACGAGGTCTCAGCACGTACCCCAATGGAAAGAATCACCAAATCCGTATCTATCGTGATACCGGACTTGAACTTTACCGTCACTCCGGAAACGGTTTCCTCAAAAGATTCCACCGCCTGTTCCAAATAAAGCTTCACCCCTTTCTGCAACAGATGTTCATGTACTAAAGCCGCCATAGAAAAATCTATAGGTCCCATGACCTGGGCCGCCATTTCCACCACGGCCACTTCAGCCCCAACATGTTGCAAATTTTCAGCCATTTCCAAACCGATAAAACCGCCACCTACGACAAGTGCACGCCTGACCTGATGTTGCCGCACGTAGTCCTTGATACGGTCGGTGTCTTGTACATTACGCAATGTAAAGATTCCACGGCTGTCGATACCAGGCAAAGGAGGACGTACCGGAGACGCTCCAGGAGAAAGCAAGAGTTTGTCGTAAGCTTCCACATATTCCCCACCGGCCGATGTCCTTACCGTAACTTCTTTCCGGGACACGTCTATTGCCGTCACCTCGGACGCTGTACGGACATCCACACGGAAACGACGGGCAAAAGCCTCCGGAGTTTGTACGAAAAGCCGCTCCCTGTCACTAATCACCCCACCTATGTAATAAGGTAAACCGCAATTGGCATACGATATATATTCTCCTTTTTCAAACAAAATGATTTCCGCTTTCTCCGTATTCCTACGAATCCGGGGAGCCGCAGTCGCACCACCAGCCACTCCTCCTATAATTACATACTTCATATTCTTTCTTATTATTTTGCATTATCATTATTTTCCAATAGAAACTCTTGCAAAGAACGCCTTTAATTTACAATGAAACAAATTTCCAACGGAAAACTTTCCAAGTTTAAGCATTTTTAGAAAACACAAACAAAAGCGATTCACTCCACCTCAAAATCCAGAAATTATCACTATATTTGCAAATGAACCGCAAAACCATGGATATATGACAGACTTTGCCCCCTCCGTATTGCTGATTTATACAGGTGGAACTATCGGAATGATAGAAAACCCGGAAACAGGAGCATTGGAAAGCTTCAACTTCGACCACTTGCTGAACTTTGTTCCGGAGTTGAAACGTTTTAATTATCATATCAACACCTATTCTTTCGATCCCCCCATTGACTCTTCCGACATGGAACCTTACCATTGGGCTAGATTGGCACGAATTGTAGAACGGAATTACGGACAATACGATGGTTTTGTCATCCTGCATGGAACCGACACTATGGCTTATACAGCTTCTGCATTGAGTTTCATGTTGGAAAACCTGTCTAAACCGGTTGTCTTGACCGGTTCACAACTTCCGATGGGCATGTTGCGGACAGACGGCAAAGAAAACCTGATTACCGCCATCGAGATTGCTGCAGCCAAACATCCGGACGGTACGGCCATGGTGCCGGAAGTCTGTATCTATTTCGAAAGAGACCTGATGAGGGGCAACCGTACCACGAAAATCAATGCAGAAAAATTCAATGCTTTCAAGTCGTATAATTATCCGTGCCTGGGGCATAGTGCCATCGACATCAAAATCAAACCGGAACGCATACGCCGGCCTGACCCGTCCCGTCCCCTGAAAGCACACTACTTGTTCGATACCAATGTAGTGGTTCTCACGCTTTTTCCCGGAATACAAGAAAGCATCATTACTTCAGTCTTCAACATCAAAGGATTGAAAGCCGTAGTCATGAAGACCTTCGGTTCGGGCAACGCCCCACAGAAGCCGTGGTTTATCAAACTCATCAAGGAAGCCGCAGCACGTAACATCATCATTATCAACATAACCCAATGCCAGTCGGGAAGTGTGGAGATGGAACGTTATGAAACAGGACGCCAGTTACTGGAAGCCGGGGTTATCAGCGGATATGACAGCACCCCGGAATGTGCATTGACCAAATTGATGTTCCTTTTGGGACATGACCTGCCCTCCGAAAAAGTCAGGCACCTCATGAATACCAGTCTGGCCGGTGAAATTACATTGGAATAATATGACAAATATACAATCATGGAAGGACTAATCATAGGATTATTATTACCTTTTGCCGGTACAACCTTAGGTGCCGCCTGTGTTTTTCTGATGAAGAAGCAAATGCCGGATTTAGTACAGAAAACCTTATTGGGATTCGCTTCCGGTGTCATGGTGGCGGCTTCCGTATGGTCGCTGCTGATACCTTCCATAGAAATGAGCGGCACGGAAGATGCTACCCGGGTCGTCCCGGCCGTAAGCGGTTTCATAGCAGGTATTGCATTTCTCTTGCTGATGGACCGGATCACCCCGCACCTCCATTTAGGCAGCCCCTCACCCGAAGGACCGCACAGCAAATTGTCACGGACAAGCATGTTGGTATTGGCAGTCACATTACACAATATTCCGGAGGGAATGGCCGTAGGAGTAGCATTGGCCGCCGCCATGGAACACAGCACTTATCTTCCCATGGCCGGTGCATTGGCTTTATCTTTGGGAATCGCCATACAGAATTTTCCGGAAGGTGCCATCGTCTCCATGCCCCTGCGTAGTGAGGGAAACAGCAGATTGCGCGCTTTCGGCATCGGCACATTGAGCGGCGTCGTAGAACCAATCGGAGCTATCCTGACGATTCTGTTGGCGGCCTACATTACCCCCATATTGCCCTATTTGCTGTCGTTTGCCGCTGGCGCAATGATTTACGTGGTCGTAGAGGAGTTGATTCCGGAAGCTTCCCAAGGCAAACATTCCAATGTAGGGACAATCGGCTTTGCCATGGGTTTCGTACTAATGATGATTCTGGATGTCGTATTAGGATAAATGTCTGGAACGATACTCTTTAGGCCCGACACCAAAATGCTTTTTCACATATTTGCCAAAAAAAGAAAGGGAAGGGAAATCCAATTCCACCATAATTTCCTTAATGCTTTTGTTTGAATAAGACAACAAATCCGCGATGTCTTTCGTCACCGCCTTATGAATCAATACAGAAGCCGTGTCGCCACATGTCGCCTTACAAACAGAAGACAAATATTTAGAAGTCACGTTTAACTTCTCTGCATAAAAGGATACGGAACGAGGTTTGGGATACACCGATGTAAGTATATCCAAAAATCCTTTGAACAAGTTATTCCCCTGTGAATAATCAACCGAACCAACAGATATATAACGTCCTATCACACCGTACAACTCACACATAAACGACTTTAACAAACAACGCATGGATTCCTTATACCCCATTTTGTCTTTATCTCCAATTTTAACTGATACTAAAGAGTAATACAAAGATAAACATGTATACTCCATATCCGTAAGCGACAACACCGGATGAGCCATCAAAAATGAGACTACATCCCAATTATAAGAAGAGAATGAAATGTTCTTTTGAAACAAAGAACGAGAGATGCACAGGCAATTTACAGACAAATCACCTGTCTTTTTCTGCCGCTCCAATACATAATTGGGCAAGGACATGATTATATCATGCGCCCTTACTTTATAATTTTTCCCATTGATGGTACATTCCGCTTCTCCAGAAATGACAATAGTAATAATCACCCATTCCACTTTTATCTTATTCGATGCCGCCCGCGACAGGTTCTTCACAACTGCCGACCTATCCGAAAGTGCGTCCATCGCACGCAATATCACAAAATCATCATTCACCAACAATAATCCTTCTTCCATATTCTTTTTATTTTCAAATTGCAAAATAAATATCTTCATGCTTATAAACTGACCTGATTCTTCGCAAAGAGTGTTCTGAATAACATTAAAACTATCCTAAAACAGACTTATATTCCTCTATGTAGAGGGGGATGGCTAACCTCCACGCCAGTATTCCTCCGTACTAAAAACATCCTATCCTTATACGGACAGCCAGGCCAGAAAAGAACCGAGTAAAGAATATCTTATGCCGCTTTTTCTTAACTTTGCACCCGCTAACCCAAATGAAATATGATTTATCCACAGAATTTTGAACAGAAAATAGGATTTGACGAGATACGTACTTTATTGACGGGACACTGCCTGAGTACGCTTGGCATAGAGCGCGTCGTACAGATGAAATTCCTGACGGATTTGCATCTATTGCGCGAATTGCAAGAGCAGACACGGGAATTCCTGCGCATTCAGGAAGGAGAAGAGGACTTTCCGGAGCAGGACTTCTATGATGTACGCCCGGCCATCAAACGCATCAGAATAGAAGGTACTTATCTCGACGAAACGGAATTGTTCGACCTGAAACGCTCGCTTTGCACGATTATCAACATCGTACGGTTTCTTAATAAGGAAACCGAAGAAGATAACGACACAGAAGAAAGACGCCCCGCCGACGATGCCTCCGTCCCCTATCCGGCTTTACGCCGCCTGACGCAAGGGGTCTCCGTCTACCCTCAATTGGTACACCGCATTGAAAACATACTCGACAAATACGGCAAAATCAAAGACTCGGCATCCGCCGAACTGTTGCGCATCCGCCGCGAACTTGTCGCTGCCGAAAGCGGAATCTCGCGCACACTGCACGCCATCTTGCGGAACGCGCAACAAGGCGTGGTGGACAAGGATGTCACTCCCACCATGCGCGACGGACGTCTGGTCATTCCTGTGGCACCGGCTTTAAAGCGTAAAATAAAAGGAATCGTCCACGATGAATCCTCCACAGGACGTACGGTCTTCATCGAACCGGCTGAAGTGGTGGAGGCAAACAACCGTATCCGCGAACTGGAAGGAGAAGAACGGCGTGAAATCATACGCATATTGCAAGAATTCACGGCTGAGGTCCGGCCTCATTATCAGGAAATACTGCAATCCTACGAGTTTTTGGCCGAAATAGACTTCATCCATGCCAAGGCCGGATTAGCCCACCAGTTCGATGCCACGACACCGGACATCAAAGGGGCGCCGCTGATAGACTGGACCATGGCCCGCCATCCCTTGCTATACCTGTCCCTGACCCGTCACGGGAAAAAAATCGTACCGCTCGACATCGAACTGAACGGACATCAGCGTATTCTCATCATCTCCGGTCCCAACGCGGGCGGAAAATCCGTATGCCTGAAGACCGTAGGCCTCATCCAATACATGTTGCAATGCGGACTTCCCGTTCCTATCGGGGAAAACTCACGCACCGGCATTTTCGGCAGTATCTTTATCGATATCGGGGACGAGCAGAGCATAGAGGACGACTTGAGCACCTATTCCAGCCATTTGCTCAACATGAAAAACATGATGAAAGCTTGCTGTGGCACCAGTCTTCTGCTCATCGACGAATTCGGAGGCGGCACGGAACCGCAAATCGGCGGCGCCATAGCCGAAGCCGTCCTGAAACGGTTCAACCAAAAAAAGACCTTCGGCATCATCACGACACACTACCAAAACCTGAAACACTTCGCCGAGGACCATGAGGGGGTAGTGAACGGGGCCATGCTCTACGACCGCCAACACATGCAGGCCCTGTTCCAACTGCAAATCGGCAATCCTGGCAGTTCTTTTGCCGTGGAAATCGCCCGCAAGATAGGCATTCCTGAGGAAGTAATAGCCGATGCGTCCGAGTTGGTGGGCAAAGAATACATCAACGCGGACAAGTACCTGCAAGACATCGTAAGAGACAAGCGGTATTGGGAAAACAAACGGCAGAACATCCATCTCCGGGAAAAGGAAATGGAGAAGACCATAGCCCGTTACGAAACGGAAATCGCAGAGTTGCAACGCAGCCGGAAAGAAATCTTGCGCAAAGCCAAAGAAGATGCCGAACAACTGCTCCGGGAATCGAATGCCAAGATAGAGAACACCATTAAAGCCATCAGGGAGGCTCAGGCTGAAAAAGAAAAGACCCGCAACGTACGCCAGGAATTGGATGATTTTAAAAAGACCTTGGACGACATCGAAAAACGACATGAAGCGGACAAGATAGCCCGCAAAATGCAACAACTGCAGGAACGGAAAAAAAGACAGGCCGAACGGAAAGAGAAAAAAGCATCCGAAGCCGCCATGCGGAAAGCACAGCCCGATGCCTTGCTGCAAACCGCACGGGAAACGGAAGAGCGCAACCGTCCCCTGCAACCCGGCGAGACCGTACGCATCAAAGGGCAAACCACCGTAGGCACGATAGAGGAGATAGACGGAAAGAACGCCATCGTCACTTTCGGCATGATGCGCACCAACGTGAAACCGGAACGGTTGGAACGGGCCACAGCCCCCGATGCCCCGGCACGGACACAGGCTGCCACCTTCGTCAGCAAACAGACGCAAGACAACATATACGAAAAGAAACTGAATTTCAAACAGGACATCGACGTACGGGGCATGAGGGGGGACGAAGCCATCCAAGCCGTTACCTATTTTATAGACGATGCCATAATATTAGGTATATCCAGAGTACGCATCCTGCACGGGACGGGATCCGGCATCTTGCGAACCCTGATTCGCCAATACCTGCACACGGTGCCCGGCGTAAAAGATTTCAAAGACGAACATGTACAGTTTGGAGGAGCCGGCATCACCGTAGTAGACTTGGCCTGACTTCAGGGCGGCAAATATGCACTGCAAAACGGATTCGCATATTATTTTTCCAACGGGACAAGGACTAAATAGGCCATTATTTATTACCTTTGTACCCAATTAAGTACATATTGCGACTTTTTAGACTTTAAGAAAAAGATTATGCTGGAGAGATTTTTAAGTCAAACGACATTCACGTCGCAAGACGACTTCATCCAAAATTTCCATGTAAAGGTACCGGAGAACTTCAATTTCGGATACGATGTAGTAGATGCATGGGCCGCAGAAGCCCCGGACAAGATAGCCTTATGTTGGACGAACGACCATGGTGTACACCATGACTTCACTTTCTCCGAACTGAAAGACTACACAGACCGTACGGCTTCTTATTTCCAATCGTTAGGCATCGGACACGGGGACATGGTCATGCTTATATTGAAACGCCGGTATGAATTTTGGTTCTCCATCATCGCCTTGCACAAGATCGGAGCCGTAGCCATTCCGGCCACCCATCTGCTGACCGGAAAAGACATTATCTACCGTAACAATGCCGCCGACATCAAAATGATTGTCTGTGCCGGCGAAGAGGTCATCTTGAACCACGTCAAAGACGCTCTCCCCTATTCACCTTCCGTCAAACATCTCGTTTCAGCCGGACCAATCGTGCCCCATGGTTTTGAAGACTTTCAAAAAGGCGTTTTAGGAGCCGCACCGTTTGTCAAACCGGAACATCCCAACCGGAACGATGACATATCCCTGATGTATTTCACTTCGGGAACTACCGGCGAACCGAAGATGGTGGCTCATGATTTCACTTATCCGCTCGGGCATATCGCAACCGGATGTTATTGGCATAACCTGCACGAAAACAGCCTGCATCTGACCGTGGCCGACACGGGATGGGGAAAAGCCGTATGGGGAAAACTGTACGGCCAATGGATTGCCGGAGCCACGGTTTTTGTATACGACCATGAAAAGTTCCATCCGGCCGACATCCTGCAAATGATACAAGATTACCATATCACATCGCTCTGTGCCCCCCCCACGGTCTTCCGCTTCCTGATTCGGGAGGACCTGACGCATTACGACCTTTCTTCCCTGCAATACTGCACGATTGCAGGCGAGGCGCTGAACCCGGCCGTGTACGAAACATTCCGCAAACTGACCGGTATCAAACTGATGGAAGGCTTCGGACAGACAGAGACGACTTTGACTATCGCCACATTCCCATGGATGGCTCCCAAACCCGGTTCCATGGGAGTACCTAATCCGGAATACGTAGTAGATTTACTCAAAACAGACGGAACATCGGCTGCACCGGGCGAACAGGGACAAATAGTCATCCGCACCACCCATGGCAAACCATTGGGATTGTTCAAGGAATACTACCGTAACCCAGGCCTCACCCGTGAAGTCTGGCATGACGGCATATATTATACAGGCGATGTGGCCTGGAAAGATGAAGACGGTTATTTCTGGTTTGTAGGACGGGTGGACGACGTCATCAAAAGTTCCGGCTACCGCATCGGTCCCTTCGAAGTGGAGAGCGCATTGATGACACATCCTGCCGTAGTGGAATGCGCCATCACAGGCGTACCCGACGAGATTCGCGGACAAATCGTAAAAGCTACCATCGTACTGGCAAAAGACTACAAAGATGTAGATAAAGAGCATTTGGTCAAGACTCTGCAAAACCATGTCAAACAAGTCACTGCACCTTATAAATACCCGAGAGTCATCGAGTTTGTAGACGAACTGCCCAAAACCATCAGCGGAAAAATCCGAAGAGTGGAAATCCGCAACAAAGACAATCATAAATCTTAATCACAGATTGCTCATACAGTCTGATTTTATACTTTTAAATTATGAAACAAAAAATTCTATTGCTGTCATTCCTGTTTCTCAGCCTGATAGGGCATGCACAACCCATAGACTGGAACAAGAAACTTCCGGCAGACCCGAATGTCTTAATCGGAAAGCTACCGAACGGTATCACTTATTATCTCCGGCATAACGAAGAACCTAAAGACCGGGCCAGTTTCTTCATCATCCGCAATGCAGGCGCCTTACTGGAGAATGACGATCAAGACGGCTTAGCCCACTTCTTGGAACACATGGCCTTTAACGGCAGTAAGAACTTCCCGGGCAACAGCATGATTTCCACACTCGAACGCCACGGTATCTCCTTCGGTGGAAACCTGAATGCCTACACCACGCAGAACGAAACGGTGTACAACATCAGTGATGTGCCGATGGCAGACGAAAGCCTGACGGACACGTGCCTGCTCATCCTTCACGATTGGTCTTATTACCTGACCCTCGACCCGAAAGATATCGACGAGGAACGCGGGGTCATCACAGAGGAGTGGCGTACACGCAATACCAGCGCAACCCGCATCTATAACCAGAAAAGACCTATACTCTACAAAGGCTCGAAATATGCCGAGCGTGATGTCATCGGCAATTTGGATGTCATCCGGACATTCAAGCCCGAAACCCTGCGCGACTTTTACCACAAATGGTACCGCACGGACTTGGAAGCCATTGCCATTGTAGGAGATTTCGACATCAAGAATATGGAGGGAAAGATAAAGAAAGTCTTTTCGTCCATTCCCGTTATCCCTAATCCGGAACCGCGCCCATTTTTTGAAATCCCGTCCCATGACGAAACTTATTTCTGCCTGGCCACCGACAAGGAAGCTACTTCATCCAACGTACAAGTTATCCGCATCTTCCGCGACAAAGAATACGACGGCAAGGGATATGCCACGTATCAGGACGTGAAAAACGGTTTGATGATCGGCTTTTACAACAGTATGGTGGGTGAACGTATCGGAGAGATTATTCAACGCGGACAAGCCCCTTACGTAAAAGCTTCGGTCGGCTTTTTCGGCATGGCAAGGGGATATTATGGTTACTCCGTGAGTGCGACAGCTAAACCGAACCAGGAAAAAGAAGCCCTCATCGGGGCCTTAGAGGAACACGAACGGATATTCCAACATGGCTTTACCGAAGACGAACTGAACCGCGCAAAAGCCAATATGCTGACAAGCCTTGAATCTATGGTGAAAGACAAGGACAAAACTTCCAACGATGCTTATGCTGAGGAAATGCAATCCCACTTCTTGACCAACGAAGCCATTATTGATATTGGGGACTACGCCGAAGCTGTCAAGGAAATCCTTCCGACCATCACGGCTGAGGAGGTATCCCAACAAGCCCGCAGATGGTGGAAAGCGAATAACCGTACCATCGTCATCAGCGGCCCGAGCGAAGGCGTCACACACCTGACGGAACAAGAGGCCCGGGACATCCTTGCCGAAATGGAAGGAAAGGAAGTAACTGCATACGAAGACAATAGCGTAAAAGGCAACCTCATCGAAAAAGAGCCTACAGCCGGAACAATCACAAAAGTGAAGGAACTGCCACAATTCCAAGCCGAAGAATGGACTTTAAGCAACGGGGCAAAAGTAATCTACCGCAAGGCCGATTATGAAAAAGACGAAGTAGCCTTAGCCGCTTACAGTCCCGGTGGTTCTTCTTTATATACGGATATCAATTTCCTCCCTGCGGCATCCAATGCCGGACAATTCGCTTCGAACTACGGTTTGGGAACCTACGACGAAATCGCATTGGGCAAGTTGCTGACTGGTAAAAAGGCCGGGTGTGAGGTCTCTATCAGCGGATTGTATGAGAACGTCAACGGAAGCTCTACGCCCAAAGACTTCGAAACGATGATGCAACTGATGTACCTCCGTTTCATGGAACCTCGCTTCGATACTCTGGCACATAAAGTCATCATCGAACGCAACCATATCTATGCCAAGCAGATTGCCGGGCAACCGCAGACCATCATGCGTGATTCTCTCTCATTGATTTCTGCCAACTACAATCCGCGCGTACAATTGTTCAACGACGCATACGTAGACCGGTTGACGCTCGACCGTATTGAAAAGGCTTACCGTGACCGTATCTGCGACGCCAGCGATTTTACTTTCTTCATCGTCGGGAACGTGGACAAAGACACGGCGCGGGTCATGGCCCAGAAATACATAGGTTCCCTCCCTTCCCTCTACCGGAATGAGAAGTGGGTGGACCGTCAGGTCAGGGCACCGAAAGGCAAAGTGGAAAAGAACATAGAAATTCCGTTGGAGGTTCCGAAGTCCACAGTCATAGTCCTGTTCAACAGGGAAATGAAATATACCTTGAAAGAGGCTTACACCATCAACATACTGGGTAATATCCTCACCAACCGCTATACCAAGACTATCCGCGAAGAACAAGGCGGAACCTACGGCGTAGGAGTAAGCGGATCAGCCTCACGCGAACCCTATAACAATTATAATATGTATATGACCTTCGAATGTGACCCTGAAAAAGCGAATGAGCTAAAACCCTTGCTTTATAAGGAAGTGGACAATATCATACGTGAGGGTGTTACGGAAGAAGAACTCAGCAAAGTGGTCAAGAACACGCTGAAAGAGGCTGAACAAAGCAAACAGCACAATGCTTATTGGCTGACCACCTTGGTTACATATTATAAGACAGGAGTGAACCTGAACGACCCGAAAAACATGGAAACCCTCGTGGCTTCCATCCAACCGAAGGACGTGCAGAAGTTTGCCAAGAAGTTCTTCAAGGAAGCAGATATCATTGACCTGATATTCTCACCGCAGCAGAAATAAACAAGAATGGGAGGAAAACGGAACACGTTTCCTCCCATTTTACTGATTACATGTTTCCCCTTCCAAGAGTTTTTCAGAAAAACCCCTTCATCCTTCAGGCCGTACACCAACTACTTGTCACGAAATGTATTATGAAATGAAGGAGAGATAGGCCATCTTTCAGTTCCATTTCATGGCAGAGAGCAATAAAAAGTTCTGCGCCGAACGATTTTTCAGTATCAGCCGAACGATTTTTCAGTCTGCGCCAAACGGTTCATCAATCTGAGCCGGTTGAAATGAATCATGGCTGAAAGATATCTGAAACATCCTTCAGATTGTAACATCAATATTATGAGAGAATTACCATACAACCTGAAAGATGAAGGATATTTTTGTGAAATCCCTGTGTAGGGGATGTTCCCACAAAGTTTTTACGCCCCTATCAAAACACTGCAAAAAACGTTTGATTTAAATTAACGTAATTCCGATATAACTTTGCTGACAACAGAAGTCTGATATTCCCCTTCCACAAGTTGTCATGACAACACCGGTTAAAAATATATGTATCCG
>ENA-ORRI01001069-ORRI01001069.1-human-gut-metagenome-genome-assembly--contig:-NODE-1069-length-12019-cov-24.2686_pt1 | contig 12019 bp, 4 predicted proteins | sample MGYA00242172_ERZ509128 | MGnify/ENA primary metagenome ERZ509128 (study PRJEB26280, sample SAMEA2338623) | human gut metagenome | biome: human gut; feature: human-associated habitat; material: faeces... | reverse complement strand
TGCCAGAGGTAGGCGTCAAACGTCCCTTCGGTCACATAGCGGCAGACATGAACGAGCTTGTTCTGATTGCCCTGACGCTCAATGCGGCCTTTTCGCTGCGTGAGATCACGGGGACGCCACGGGCAATCCAAATCGTGAAGTGCGACCAAACGATCCTGCACGTTGGTGCCCGCGCCCATCTTGGCCGTGCTGCCCATCAGGACGCGCACTTGACCGCTGCGTACCTTTGCGAACAGTTCCCGCTTTTTGACCTCCGTGTTGGCGTCGTGGATGAACGCGATTTGCTCCGGGGGCATCCCGGCGGCTATGAGCTTTTGACGCACATCCTCATAGACCGTAAACGGCGTGTCAGAGCTTTCTTCCAACGGGATCGCGCTCTCCAGCGCATGAATTTCCGGGCTGTCCAGCGTACCGGGGGAAGCCTTTGCCGCCCGCTGCGAGGGCGTGGCCTTTGGCGTAGAAATGTCGCAAAACACAAGCTGCGTCAGTTTTTCCTCCTCACCGTCGCGCCAGTATTGGAGAATGTTCGCCACGCACTGATTGACCTTGGTGGTTTCCTCGTCGGGGAGCATGGGATTGATGATGCGCTGGTCAAGCCCCAGCTTGCGTCCGTCCGAGGTGATTTTGAGCATATTGTCCACATCCGGGCTGACCGCACCGCTGTGTACCTTGGACGCTCGTTCCGAGAGGGCTTTCACCATGTCCTGCTGGATCTGCGTGGGTTTGGTGGCGATGGTGTGGTACGCAACCTCCGGCGTGGGCAAGTGGAGCTGATCCGCCGTTTTGATGTCGGCGACCTCTTTGAACAGATTCATCAATTCGGGCAAGTTGAAAAATTTTGCAAAGCGCGTCCTTGCCCGGTAGCCGGTTCCCTCCGGGGCAAGCTCCAGCGCGGTGGTGGTTTCACCAAAGCGGCTTGCCCAGCAATCAAAGTGGCCCATACCCATCTCTTGCAGCCGGTCATGCTGCAAATAGCGCTGGATGGTGTAAAGCTCTGTCATGGAGTTGGAAACCGGGGTGCCGGTGGCAAATACCACGCCGCGCCCGCCGGTCAGCTCATCCATGTAGCGGCACTTTGAGAACATATCCGAGGATTTCTGCGCATCGGTGGTGGAAAGCCCTGCCACGTTGCGCATCTTTGTATAGAGGAAAAGATTTTTATAATTGTCCGACTCGTCCACAAACATCCTGTCTACGCCGAGCTGTTCAAAGTAAATCACATCATCCTTGCGGTCGCTGGCTTGCAGCTTTTTCAGCCGCGCCTCCAGCCCCTTTTTCGTGCGCTCCAAGCTCTTGATGGTAAAGCTGTTGCCGCCTGCGAGCTTGGTATCCTGAATACCATCGGTGATTTCCTCAATCTGCTGGTGAAGGAGCTGTTCCTGCCGCTCCGGACTGATGGGGATACGCTCAAACTGGCTGTGGCCGATGATAACGGCGTCATAGTCGCCGGTGGCGATACGGGCGCAGAATTTCTTGCGGTTGTGGGTTTCAAAGTCCTTCTTGGTAGTGACAAGGATGTTGGCCGAAGGGTAGAGCCGCAAAAACTCGGACGCCCACTGTTCCGTCAGATGGTTCGGCACGACAAAAATGGATTTCTGGCACAGTCCCAACCTCTTGGATTCCATCGCAGAGGCTACCATTTCAAAGGTTTTTCCCGCGCCAACTTCGTGTGCCAGCAGCGTATTCCCGCCGTACAGCACATGGGCGATGGCGTTTTTCTGATGCTCTCGGAGGGTGATTTCCGGGTTCATACCGGAGAAAACGATGTGGCTGCCGTCATACTCGCGAGGACGGGTGCTGTTCATTTCCTCGTTGTATTGCCGTACCAGCGTTTCGCGCCGATCCGGGTCTTTCCAAATCCAGTCCTTGAACGCATCCCGGATAAGCTGCTGCTTCTGCGCGGCAAGGGTGGTTTCCTTGGCGTTGAGGACACGGCGCTCCCGTCCGTCTGCATCCTCAATGGTATCGTAGATACGAATGTCGCGGAGGTTCAGCGCATCCTCCAGCAGCCGGTAGGCGCTGGCGCGGTCTGTGCCGTAGGTGGTGAATGCCGCCACATCGTTGTAGCGCACCATGCTCTTGCGGGAAACCTGCCATTCTGCGGTGTATGGGACATAGCTAATCTCGATCTGTCCGCGCAGATAGCGGGGCGTATCAAAGGTTTCGTACATGAATTGCTCGATGTACTTCTTATCAAGCCATGTCGCACCCAGCCGCACCTCAATTTCACTGGCCTCCAAGTCCTTCGGCTGGGCAGCAATCAGGGCATCCACATTCCCGGCGAAGAATGGGTCGCGCGCTGCTACACGCTGCGCGGTGCGGAGCTTCTGCCGGACGTTGCCGGAGAGATATTCGTCCGCCGTCTGCCAGCCCTTCGCCCAATGCACGCCGCCGTCCTGCAAGTCAAACGGGCCACTGTTGGGTTCCTTGTAAATGACGCCCTTCAAATCCTCAACGATCTGTGGAATCTTTTCACTGCCGCCCATAAGAGAGGACATGAAGCCGAGATCGACACAGGCTTTTTCTCCGATGCAGACAGCAAGGGCTTCACTGGCGGTATCCACAGAATCTACGCTGCGCTGCTGCTTGATAGTGCGCTTGTGGAACATATCCGCCTTGCGCTCCAGCTTTCCGTCGTCGTCCAGCACTTCCAGTGAACACAGGAGGTAGTAAGAGGAATCGTCAGAGAACGCAAGACGGTTCGCACGGTCATTGATTAGGCCATGTTTTGCGGAGAACGCATCATAGAGGTGGTTTAGGTCGGCCTGCGCTTCCTGAATCTGGCTTTCTGCGCTGTACTCGTCCATTTGCAGGGCAATCAGCTCATTCACACAATCCCGCAACGCGACCATGCCTTTAATGCGCTCGGCGGCGGTGGCGTTCAGCTCCGGTTTGACCATGCGGCTGTTTTCCCGGTAGTACACCTCGCCGTCCACCACGGTGTAGGAGTAGTTTTTCACATTGGGGTCTGCGGGGATGGACGTGTCGATCTGTTCGCCCTCGCCCAGCTCTGGCAGTTCCGCCTCCTGATAGGTGCCGCGAATGTTTTTCGCGGCATCATGGAGCTGATCTGCAAGCGCCAGCCCCTCAATGGGGACAACGGTGAAATCCTGCTTGCCGTATTGGGTGCTTTCGGAGGTCTGCCTGCCGAGGATCATCTCCGGGTGGTCAACAAAATAGCGGTTGATGGCAAAGCCATCCTCGTTCTGGCCGAGGTGTACCCAATCCGGTTCGATCTCAATGGGGCGGTCACGCTTTTGGAGAAAGAGAATGTCCGAAACCACATCCGTACCGGCGTTGGCGCGGAACGCATTGTTGGGCAGACGAATGGCACCCAGCAGCTCCGCCCGCTGCGCGATGTACCTGCGGACTTCGGGCGATTGCTTGTCCATCGTGTAGCGGGAGGTCACGAACGCGATCACGCCGCCCGGACGCACTTGGTCGAGGGTTTTGGCGAAGAAGTAGTCGTGAATGGAAAAACCGAGCTTGTTATAAGCCCGGTCATCTACCTGATATTGTCCGAACGGGACGTTGCCCACGGCGAGGTCATAGAAGTCTTTTCTGTCCGTTGTCTCAAAGCCCGCGATGGTAATGTCCGCCTTGGGATAAAGCTGCTTGGCAATACGTCCGGTGATGCTGTCCAGCTCCACGCCGTAGAGCTTGCTGCCCTGCATCTGCTCCGGCAGCAGGCCAAAGAAGTTGCCGACGCCCATTGACGGCTCTAAAATATTGCCGGTCTGGAAGCCCATATTGCCGACCGCTTCATAGATTGCCTTGATGACGGTGGGACTGGTGTAATGGGCGTTCAGCGTGGACGCTCTGGCCGCAGCGTATTCCTCCGGGGAGAGTGTGGCGTACAGCTCTGCAAACTCGTCCGACCAGTTTGGCTTATTCTCATCGAACGCATCGGCCAGACCGCCCCAGCCCACATAGCGGGAGAGGATTTCCTGCTGCTCCGGGCTGGCCTGTAAGCCCTCAAACTCCAGCTCTTGCAGGAGGCGGATCGCCGCCATATTTGCCCGAAACTTCGCCTTTGCGCCGCCGACGCCGAGGGCATCATCGGTGATGTGAAAATTCTGCGCATTGCGATGGCTTTCCGCCTTGAAGTCGGCATAAGCGGCCTGCTCCGCAGCGGCAACGCTGTGAAAGTCCTGCCACTCGTCGTCAATGGGGATAGATACCGCAGGACGGTGTGCGGGAGGCTCGTCAATCTCAGCCTGAGAAATGGCGTCATCAAAATCAGGCACAAACTCGCCCATTTCCGAAAGCGCCGCGCGCCCTTCCTGCTCCAGAATCAGAGCTTCTTCCTCGCTCATGGCGGGAGGTTCTGTCTCGATAGGTTCCGCAGAGGGCGGGTCATGCTCCGGCTCCGGGATGTGCAGCGTTTGGATTTCTATGTCGTAGGGCAAGTGCATTTTCTCGGCAGGATAGAACGCGACGGGTTTGGTGACAGGCTGCGGCTGCTCCCGTTCCTGCTCTTCAACAAACGAGCGTATAAACGCAATGTGTTCAGCGCGGAAGATGGGAAAGCCCTGCCTGTTTTGAAAAGTCACATCGCGCAGAGATACTTCATCCGTGCCGAAATTTACGCTGTCAATGACAAACTTCCGTCCGTCAATCTCCAGCTCCATGCCAATGGGGATATACTCCTTGGCATCGGCCTCGTTGATAACATCATAGCCGTCGGTTTCATTTGGCTGCGCAAACACGAAGCTGTGTCCATGCTCCAGCAGCCGCTTTGCGGCGCTTGCCCATTGTCCAAAATCATAGCCGGTCACAGCAGTTTCGCCCATACCGGGAATATCGCGTTGCAGCAGGCGGCGATTCAAAGCGCTGGCGGCTCGTTCTGCATCCGCGCCATAAAAAAGCAGCCGTTCTCCGACACGGACACCGATGAGCTTTTCGGGATGCTCTGCACGAAGTGCCTGATATGCCGAAATATTCGGCACAAGCTCACGACCCTGATCTGCAATTCGTGTGAGGACAGCAGAAACCGGTTCGGTTCTGTGTTCCGGCTCGTGATTGTTCTCGCTGGAGGATGAAACGACGCTGAGATGCGCGACAGTTTCATCTGCGGAATCAACATTATAGAGCTTACCATCAATTTCCACGCGCTGCCCCATAAGGTTTTGAACCGCTTGCGGCGTCTCCGGGGTTGGCTGTTCTGTGTGCTGCGCCGCAATGACGCGCTGCGGCTCCGGTTCAGAAACCTCGAAATATCTGGTGTCGAGGTAGCGTTCAAAGGAATTGCGGTCGATGCTGACAGGTTCCTGTCCGGGTACGTTCGGTAACGTGTGCCAGACGTGATCTTCATCTACACGCGCGATAACGCCGACTGCTGCTATGTGGTCTAACTCTATGGATGAAATGCAATCTCCAATATGATAAGTATAGCCAAGCGGTGTTGTAAACGCCGGAGGGGATAGCTCAATTCCCATATCCCGTTTGATGCCATCCAAGTAAGCAATGGCGTTATTCTGTTCTGCAAAGCGGAGCGTTTGTTCCCCATCTCCGCAGAACCGTTCCAACACCTCATCCCAAATGCCGGTAATTCCACCCTCGCCGGGATGCAGACGAATGGAGTATCGGTCAGGTGAAAATAACCGCAGTCGCTCATTCTCATCATAAAATTTATTCTCGCGGATGAGCTGTGCCAACCGCCGCTGTACCTGCGCCCATGTGAGCGTCACCGGCTCGGCGTTTCCTACATGGATATACATAGGAGTTTTGCTATCTTCCCAGCCATATTTTGCAGCCAGCCATGCGGCGGTGCTGCGTTCTCGCCCATGCGCCTGCATATATAGTGCGACTTCCTGCTTGCCCTTTAGGTTGTTGTGCCAATCCAGAAGCGCGTTGTCAATGTCCTCCTGTGTGATCTGATAGGGAGAGGGTGCGACCGTCGCTGCCAGCGTGGGATACAGTTCCTCCAAAAGCTCCTGATGCAGCCGGTTATGGAACGCGGGCATATCAAAGTACAGGCGGACAAGCTGGAGATCATCAGATGCCGTGACAATACGACGGATAGCGTCCGCGCCCTCCAGATAAGCGTTCTGGCGGTCTGAATTGCGGCAGGCATTGACAAAAGCCGTATCTTTGGAAAGCGCGTTGCCGACGGTCAGCTTGTACCCGTCAAACAGCTCTCGCACGGTAGGCTGTGGTGGCAGCTCGGCGGCGGGGTCGCGGAACACCCGCGTCCCATCCGCGCCGAACTCCGCTTCATAGGCATTGATGGCCTGTTCTGCCTCGTGGTCGATGGACGGAAGCGTATATGCCGTGTGTTCATGGCTGGAATCGCCAATGCGCGAAATTGTTACATCATGCTTTTCCCGCAGCTTTTCAACGTATTTCTCCAAATCCTTTGCAGGGAAGCCGCACATGGTAACACGGCCTACTCCCTCCAAATTGCGGCGCGTCAGCTCAAGGCTGAGATCATCTGCAACTGCCCGCGCATCCTCGCCATACAGCTCGAAGAAGTCCCCAACCTGATACAGCACAATTTCATCGGGGTGCGCCGCCTTTACGTCGTTATAGTCGTTATAAACCGCGTTCCGCATGGCGTCCTGCGCCATTTCCTTGTCATAGGCTGCCTGCTCATCCGGCGTAAGGTAGCGGTTCAACCGAACCAGCTCCGAGATGCGCGAAGCGACCTTGTTCCAATTCATCTGAATGTCTGCACAGCCGTTCTTTTTCAGCACAATGCCTTTGCTGCCGTGATCTTCATAGCTGCCGCTTTCTCTGGATACAGCATGGGTGCGTCCTCCGATGCCGTATTCCTTTTTCAGAAAATCAGCGCTCTCTTTTGTCGTGTGCGGAGTCTGGAAAAACTCATGGATGCGGGTCTTTCCACCCTCAAAGCCGCTTCCATTTGCAAGAGAAGCCGCAATTTCATCTTCAGTGATAAACCGGCCGGTTTCTGGAATAGCCTCCATATCGGAGCGGAATTCCTTTCGCGGAAGGGACAGATCTTCCAAACGTGTGAGAAGTGCCTGCGACTTGTGGTAATGGAAGCGCAGCAGCGCACGGTTTTCGCGGTAGGCGTCCATGAATACCTTGTATTCTGACAGGAGCCTATCCCGGAACGCCGGATTCAGCAGATCGTCCGTCAGACGCTCCGTTTCCTCTGGAAAGCTGGTGCTATGGATATTACCCAAGCAGGACAGATGCCCCAGCGACTTTGCTTCATCCGAGAAATCGTGATAAAGGTTCCAGACATCCACAGCAATACCCAGCCGCTCATAGCGCGGGGCTTCCGTGACCTCAAGATTGGTGGCAAATGCGCCGCCGTCCAGAAGCTCCTCAATACGCTCCGCCGCATCTGCCCAGCCTATCACTTGGGCAGAACGAAGATAGCGAGAGGTATCTCCGGTTGCAATATGGATACCATCGTCCCCGTACCATGCGGAAAGCCTGCCGTTATCCGTAATCAGGCCGTTGCCGCCGTAGTAAAGAGCTTTCAGAAATGCCGCGCAATCCTCTAAAGGTTTTTGCTTGGAGACTTCCGCAGCAATTTTCATCCGCGCTGCATCCGCATTACCGCCCGCGCGCAGGATGTGGTCAATATCATCCTGAGAAATGAACATAGAAAAAGCGGAGGGTGTTACACTCTCCGCTTCTGCGATGGATTGAATTTGTTCTGCCTCTGAGGGGAAGAAGGACATCTGTGCCCCAGCAGGGGCAGCGAACATATTTAGCTGAACACCAGTTCCGTGAGGATCGTTTCCTCGGCCTGCGCTTTCAGCGTGTTCATCAGCCCTACCCACTTCATCGGGTCGCTGGCTTTCAGCGCTTCCGTCACGCCCGCTGACTTCATCAGCTCCGGCATCATCTGTTCCAGCCGGTTGTTCGCTGCCTCGTCGATCTCCCGCAGATGGGGGTACAGCTTCTCGGACAGCAGCAGGCTGTTCCACAGCACCGGACGATGCTCCTTCAGGTAATTCTTCCGCATCCTGCCGTACTTGCCCAGCGGGGCTTGCGGCTGCTCGGTCAGGCTCAGGTCGGGAATCAGAAAATCCCCGCTGCGGGTGTAGGTCAGTTCGCTCATGGCTTTCGCTCCTTTCCGCGAGTTTCTCGCGCTCGTAATTCTTGATGGTGACTTCGATCTGCCGCAGCACCAGATCGCTGGACTGGCTGATGGCCGTTCCAAGAGCGGCGACGGTCTGCGGGGTGTTGAAATCAAAGACGTTCAGAAAATCCTCATGCTCGAAGTAATCTCCCGGCTGCATCCCGCAGCGGGACAGCAGCGCATAGGTGGTGCTGACAACGGCGGCGTTCCGAAAAGCGGCTCCGATGTTGAAATCATCATAACCTTCCAGAAAGGAACCGTCAACGATGCCGACAATATCGCGCCAGTTGTCGTGCCAGTATTCATCTACAAGCTGCGCCGCCACACGCTCCAACTGATCGGCAAGTCCGTTTTCACCGGAAACGTCAAAGCGCTGTTCCAGCGCCGCAGATACCACCTCACGATGCTCCTGCCGGTATTCCCAAAGATAAGGGCGGCGAGAGTTCTCGCCGCCGCTGGTGTCGGAAACATCAAATACATATCGGAGTTTGGGTTGGTCGCTGCTGGTATCCACAAGGGCGATGCCCTTGCTGCCTCGTCGCACATAGCGGCGCATCTGCTTATTCCAGAGGTCGTATTCCGCGCAGGCCGTGGCTTCCGGGCGCTGGGCGAAGATCATGAGCTGTTCGTTGTAGGGGTACTTATACAGCCTTGCGGCGGTGGTCAGAAATGCCGTCCACTTCTGGTAGCTTCCCGTGATCTGCTCCGCCGTGCGGTCTGCCAGCTGCGCATAGAGCTGTACTTTACTCGGCATCCATATCCTCCTTTTCAAAATCGGGGAACAGGTCAAGCGCGTCATATTCTGTGTCGCTCATCCTGCGCAGCTTTGCGATGGTGCTGTCCGTCAGCTCCCGCAGCTCCGTTTCATCGGCGGCGAGGTAGCCGCGCATTTCCACCAGCGCGGCGATCAAGCCCGTGCGGGTGCCGGTGTTGTAGAGGCTCATAAGCTGGCGTTCTTCAAAGGTGATGTTCATATCAAAGCTCCTTTTCCGCGCTCTTTTTGGGCGCTGTTTTGTGTGGACGTTCTTGGGCCGGTTGGCTTTTGAGCTGCTCCAGCACAGACTTTTTCTTTTCCCGGTGTGCCGCCTCTGCCAAATCCATCAGGGAGATGGACATACCGGCCTTGACCTGTGCCTCAAGGTCGGCGACGGTGGGCTGTTTGGGGCCGTTGTTGATAATGCCGTCGATCATGCCGTAATCGTCCTCCATCGACATTTCGGCGGCTTTCAGGTAATTCTCCGGTTTCTGAAAGGCGGGCAGCTCCTGAAATCCCATGCTGTCACAGTAGTGATAGGATACCTTGCCGTCCTGTTTCAGCGCAACGATGTCGCTGACGGAGAGGCTGTGTCCCACAAAATCGCCGGGGCGCTCGTCGTTGAAAATGTAGTAGAAGTTTTCAAGGATTCTGCCGGTATCATCGTCCGGGTACACCTCACGGGTATAGACGGCTTCATAGTTGGCCGGGTCAGGCGGCGCGGCCAGACTGCCGAGGTTGGCAAAACGCAGCTCCACCGGCGCATCCCGGCGCAGTTGGTAGATCGCCATAGAATCGGTGGGACTGTTCAAAAAACGCTGCTCCACATCGCGGGGTGGGATATGGCCTTTGACCGCATCCCAATCCGGTCTTGTGACGCCGAACATTCCGTCGTGCTTGATGATGTCCTCGGCTTCAAAGACCATTTCCTCGGCGTTGTCGGGATAGAGCATATAAACCGTGATGTCATGCTCCAGCAGCTCCACCGCCCGATCCTTGGAAAGTGGGAGCATATCGCTATCCAGATACCCATAGCTGCGCATATCGTCCACCGTCAGCGTGGGGTCAGGCATCGGGACGGCCTGTTCCAGCTCCGGGAGCATATTATCTGCCGCATCGGTGGGAACAGCGACTGTGCCGGTGATCTGTTCGCTGTCCAAGGGCGGCGTAATCTGCGCCTCCTGTAAATCCTCCAGAATTTTCATATCTGCAAATGTCACCTTGGTTGGTGTCATGCCCTGAATGGCAAATACCTCCGTTCGGACAGCCCCGGCAACAGATGCAACCGGCGAATCTTCAATGGCGCTGCTGTCAATAACACCGCCATCCAGCAGCTTTTTGCTTTCCTTGTCGTAGAGCGAATAGTCCCAACCGCCGTCTGTATGCTGCACATGGAGATATACCGAGCCATCCACAAGATAAAGCGCTTCGTCTGTTTGTGTGGCGCTCACTTCTTCACGATTGATGCCGCGCTCCTTGCAAATCTCCGCAAAGTGCCGGTCAATGTCCGTAATCAGCTCGGAGGCAGTCTTGTTGATGGTTTCCAGACTGGCGCGAAGCTCTTTCAACTCCTTGCCCTTTGACCATGTGGCGATATAGCCGAAGCTGTTTTCGCCCGTTTCAATGCCGTAATACTGGCAGACCGCATAGGAGATGCTTTCGGCCTCGACCTCCTCGGTGTTGCGACTCTTTTCTCCGGGGACAAGGATCGTCTCACCATCGTCCGCAAGCTCTGTCATGTGTTCATAGTCGTGGAGCTTGGCGTGAGCAATCTCATGGACGGCGGCGCATACCGTCTGCACCTCACTCATACCGGCGCGGATGGTGATGCTCTGCGCCTTAATGCTGAAAAAGCCATCTGTGTCATGCGCAACGGGCTTTATCTCTATCGGAACGGGAGAAGCGCGGCGCAGCGCCTCCATGAAAACCTCATACTGCTGCACATTGCCGCTCAGATCAGCGGCAAGCTGGGGCAAGGGCTTTCCCGCAGTCTGTGACACATCAAAGACGGATACCACCTTGAACATAGGGATTCGGATTTCCTTTTCCTCAATGATGGCCTTGCCATCCGCATCCAGCACCGGCGCATTGGTTTCCGGGTCGGTCTTGATTTCCTCGACCTTTTTCTTATAGGGAGTAGGAGCGATGATGCGGATACCTTTTTCGCCTTTCAGGACGTTCCTGCCGAACTGATCGCGCCACTTGTTGAAGCCCGCCACATGGGTGGCGTCGGGGCGCTGCATATAGATGAGCATGGTGTTGTTGACCGAGTAGCGGTGAAAGCGGCTCATGGTGGCAAGGTACTTCCGGTACTTATCGCTCTCGAACAGCTCCTTGATGCCGTTTTCGATGCTGTCAACGATTTCCCGCATCCGGTCTTTGTTGGTTTGCTTTTCAGCCATGATGATCTCCTTTCAAAAAATAGCGCCCCTGCGCAGAAGAAAACACATCCTGCACAGGGGCAATTCTCCGCAGATAGAGGCCGTTTTTGCGCTTGCGGATAGAATGACGCAGCCACTTGCAATCCGGCATGGAAAAAGCCTTGCGGCACGGGGCTTTCCCAGTCTCTATTTGCGGAGGTTCCAGTATTGTTTACGCTTCCGTTTGGCGTCCTGCTTTCGACGCTCCTGCTTGGCGCAGGCGGGGCAATATTTGGTGCGATTGGAGGAAGAATAGACCGGCTTACCGCAGACGGCGCAGCGCTTTCCCGGTCTTTCCCGCATCACGTCGGCCAGCAGCTCATGGTCGGCGGGAAGTACCGCGTTTCGGAACCAGTTGCACAGCAGCGAGTAGGAAATACCCTGTACGCAGACGCAAGGCTCTCCATCATCCAGCGCGAGGCAGTTGCCGTGATCGTAATTACAGCAGAGCTTCCGAATGAGCTTTTTGGAGCGGCGGAGCTGCTTGTGATCCATACGCGGCGTATCAGTCATTGTCGAACACCAGCTTATAGCCCGCGCGCTGCCCATCGTCCTCCAAAAGAACGACGGCATCATAGGTCTTTCCGGTCTTTTCAGAATAACAGCCTTTCAGCGGGGCGCGGCCATTTTTCAAAAGCGCAGCGGCAAGAGATTTCGTCAGCGCCTTTTTCTTGGCGGTGAAAAAGCGGCTGTTTTTCCAGAGAACAAAGGAACAGGTGCGGTTCTCACAGAAAAAGCCTTTCGGTGATTCCGTCACCTCGGCTCCGCAGCGGGGACACCTGC
>ENA-ORRI01001058-ORRI01001058.1-human-gut-metagenome-genome-assembly--contig:-NODE-1058-length-12118-cov-2.7237_pt1 | contig 12118 bp, 8 predicted proteins | sample MGYA00242172_ERZ509128 | MGnify/ENA primary metagenome ERZ509128 (study PRJEB26280, sample SAMEA2338623) | human gut metagenome | biome: human gut; feature: human-associated habitat; material: faeces... | reverse complement strand
GGCGGCCTGCTCGGCGGCGAGCTGGTGCACGCGCTGGAAGCGTATCTGCCGCCGCTCGATGCGTTCGACCGCTTCCCGGGCAGCAGCGCGCTGGCGATGCAGAGACTTGGATAAACATATTCACGAGGACCCAGCGAAGCGGTTCTCGTTGGAGAAAAAAACAGCATGGCGTCGGCCATGCCGTTTTTTTGCTGCCGGGGCATTATGCCTCCTCCGTGTCGCCGTCGATCTCGTCGCGGCCGCGGAAGAGCAGGGAAATGCACCAGATCGCGGCCAGACCCACGAGCGTGTAGATCACGCGGGCGACCACGGAGGCCTGCCCGCCGCAGATCCACGCCACGAGATCGAACCGGAACAGACCGATGCTGCCCCAGTTGAGCCCGCCGATGATCGCAAGGATCAGCGCGATGCGGTCGATCACCTGCATATGCTTCCATCTCCTTTGCTGTGTACTCCCGGTCAGTATGCCCCGGCGCGCGAAAAAAGATTCCGCCGCCGACAAAACAAGTGTCCGACCGACACCGTTCGCTCTTTACATTTTGCGCGCCCGGCGCTACAATACCATTACAGCTTATCCAATTGACTTCCGCAGTTTGGAAGCCACGGCTCATATCTTTATCCCACGACCCTGTTTTTGGCGGACTGTTTTCAGTCCGCCCTCTTTTTTTCTGCGCGCGCCCGATTTCGCCGCGTTTTGCGCAATATGTGGATTATTTTTGTGTTGTAAAACGCAAGATATGGAGGGTGTGCTATGCAGTTTTCCAACCATCGCAGCCGCGCGGACCGCGGCAGCATCGTGTATCTGGCGGTGGACGCGATCGCGCCGAGCGCGGTCCAGCCGCGGCAGAATTTTTCCCCGGCGCAGCTCGAGGAGCTCTCGCGCAGCATCGCCGAGTACGGCGTGCTCAGCCCGCTGACCGTGCGGCCGCGGCAGGGCGGGTATGAGCTCGTGGCCGGGGAGCGCCGCCTGCGCGCCGCGCGCATGGCGGGGCTCCATGAGGTGCCGTGCATCATCATGGAGCTGGATCTCGAGGAGGCGAGCTTCATCGCGCTGGTGGAAAATCTCCAGCGCAACGATCTGGACTTTCTCGAGGAGGCGCGCGGCATCGCGCAGCTCATCCGGCTCTTCGGCCTGAGCCAGGAGGAGTGCGCGCGGCGGCTGGGCAAGTCGCAGTCGGCCGTGGCGAACAAGCTCCGCCTGCTGCGCCTGCCGGAGGATGTGCTCAACGCCATGCGCAACGCCGGACTCACCGAGCGGCACGGCCGCGCGCTGCTGCGCCTTGAGACGCCGGCCGATCAGCGCGAGGCGCTGGCCTATATTCTCAGCCGCGACCTGAACGTCGCCGCGACGGACGCCTACATCGAGCGCCTGCTCGAGGCCAAGACCGCGCCCGAGAGCGAGCAGCAGAAGACCTTCATCCTCAAGGACGTGCGCGTGTTTCTCAACACGATCTCGCACAGCCTCGACCTCATGAAGCAGGGCGGCATCGACGCCGGCATGCACCGGCAGGAGACGGACGAAGCGCTCATCCTGACGATCAACATCCCCAAGGCGCGGCGCAGAGAGCCGGCGCCGAAACAGGGTGAGCCCGTGCCGGTCGGGTAAAAAAATCGCGCGCAGCGCTTGACAGCGGCGCGGCGGCTTCCTATACTCTTACATAAAGAAGGGGCCGCCCGGCAGGGCGGACAAAGGAGGTCACTGCATGAAAACGCTGATCCTGTTCGCCTCGCGCTACGGCGCGACGGAGGAGATCGCCTATATGCTCAAAAGCGCCGTCGGCGGCGACGTGACGGTGCGCAACATCCGCGAGCGCGGCATTACGCTCGACGGGTACGACACGGTCATCATCGGCAGCTGCGTGTACATGTTCAAGCTCGATAAGCACATCCGGCATTTCCTGCGCCGGAACGAAAAGACGCTCATGGGCAAGCGCCTCGGGGTGTACCTGAGCTGCTACACCACGCCCGGCACGGAGGGGTATCTGGAGCACTTCTTCTCGCCGGAGCTGCTTGCGCACGCGGCCGCGAAGGACATTCTTGGCGGCAAGATGCAGTACGAGAAGATGAGCTATGCCTACAAGCAGCTCTTCGGCGCGCTGATGACATCGCCGCAGTACCGCGCGCAGTATGCCGAGCCGAAACTCGACATCGCGCGCATCGACGCCTTCGCCGCCGCCATGCGCGGCTGAGCGGCACGGCAGAAAAAATCACCCGCATCCGACCCGGATGCGGGTGATTTTTTGCTTTTGAGGTCTCAGTACGTGGTCACGCCGGTGAAGGCGAGCTCGGCGTTGCCGGTCAGACGCACGCCGTCGTCGTCGTAGGTGACGATCAGGTCGCCGCCGCTGACCTTGACGGTGATGGGCTCGCCCTTCGGGCACAGGCCGTTTTCCGTGGCGGCCACCACGGCCGCGCACGCGCCGGTGCCGCAGGCGCGGGTCTCGCCGTTGCCGCGCTCCCAGACGCGCATCTTGATCGTCGTGCGGTTGACGACGCGGATGAACTCCGTGTTCGTGCGCGCGGGGAAGATGTCCGCGTGCTCAAACTGCGGGCCGAGGTGCGCGACGTCCACCTCATCCACGCGATCGGCAAAGACGACGCAGTGGGGGTTGCCCATCGAGAGGCACGTGATGCGGTACTCCCCGCCGGCGATCGTCACCGGCCGGTCGATCACGCGCTCGCCCTCGAGCATCACGGGCACATTGGCGGGCTCAAACGCGGGCTTGCCCATGTCGACCGTCACGAGGCCGACCGTGCCGAAGCGCGTGTACAAGTGCAGCCGGTGCACGGTGCCGCCGGCCTCGATCGTGAGATCGTCGCGCGGCACGATGCCGTTGTCGTACAGGTACTTGGCCACGCAGCGGATGGCGTTGCCGCCCATGCCGCCGGCGCTGCCGTCGCGGTTGAAGACGCGCATTTTCGCGTCGGCCACGTCGCTGTGCTCGATGAGCACGATGCCGTAGCCGCCGATGCCGCGGTGGCGCGAGCAGAGCGGGATGCACAGCGACTCGGGGCAGGTGATGTGCCCGTCAAAGTTCTCGACGTAGATATAGTCGTCGCCGGTGGCCTGCATTTTCGCAAACTTCAGGCTCTGGCGCTCGGTGCGCATGTGGTTGATGTCCACGAGCTCGGTGTTGCGCTCGTTGTAGCGGCTGGCGATGATGTCCGCCAGGGCGTTGGCCGTGTCGAGCGAGGTGAAGCACGGGATGCCGAGCTGCAGCGCGCGGCGGTGCAGAGCGATGTAATCGTCCATGGTCGCGTCCTTGAGCGCGCCGGTGTAGACGATGTAGTCGATGCAGCCGCTCTCGAGCAGGGCGAAGGCGTGGTCGCTCTCGCGGATGCCGTCGACGGTCACGACGTCGATGCCGAGGCGCGCGATGGCGGCGGCGGTCTCCTCGGTCGCGTAGAGGGCGAAGTGCAGGTCGTCGAGCTTCTTGGCCAGCGACACGATCTCGCCGAGGTCGTGCGTGTCCACGCTCACGAACACGCCGTGGCGGCCGTCCGGGTGCTGGCCGACGACCATGCCGGCCGAGGTCAGGCCCTTGAACAGCGCCTCCTGCATCGTCTTGCCGAGGCCGAGCACCTCGCCCGTGGACTTCATCTCCGGGCCGAGGTAGGCGTTGACGTCGCCGAGCTTTTCAAACGAGAACACCGGCACCTTGACCGCGTAATACGGCGGGATGGGGTGCAGGCCGGTGCCGTAGCCGAGGCCAGCCAGCGGCGCGCCGAGCATGACGCGCGATGCCACGTCTACCATCGGCACGCCCGTGACCTTGCTGATGTACGGCACGGTGCGCGAGGCGCGGGGGTTGACCTCGATGACGTAGAGCTCGTTTTCCCAGATGAGGTACTGGATGTTCACAAGCCCCTTCGTGCCGAGCGCGAGGGCGAGCTTGCGCGAGCTGTCGACGATCTTGTCCGTCATCATGTCGTTGAGGTTGTACGGCGGGTAGACGGCGATGGAGTCGCCGCTGTGCACGCCGGCGCGCTCGATGTGCTCCATGATGCCGGGAATGAGCACGTCCGTGCCGTCGGAGATGACGTCCACCTCCAGCTCCGTGCCCATCATGTACTTGTCCACGAGCACGGGGTTGTCGATGCCCTGCGCGAGGATGCGCTGCATATACGTCGTGACCTCGGCGTCGTCGTGGACGATCTTCATGTTCTGGCCGCCGATGACGTACGACGGGCGCAGCAGCACGGGGTAGCCGAGCGTCTGCGCGGCGTGCAGGGCCTCGGGCAGCGTCTGCACGCCCATGCCCTTCGGGCGGGAGATGTGGAAGCGCTCGAGCAGCTCGTCAAACCGCTCGCGGTCCTCGGCGATGTCGATGCCCTCGGCCGAGGTGCCGAGGATGCGGATGCCGTGGCGGTCGAGCGTCTGCGTGAGCGCGATGGCGGTCTGGCCGCCGAAGGCGACCACGACGCCGACGGGCTGTTCCACGTCGATAATCTGCAGCACGTCCTCAGCCGTGAGCGGCTCGAAATACAGCCGGTCGGCGGTGTCGTAGTCCGTGGAGACGGTCTCGGGGTTGTTGTTGACGATGACGACGTCATAGCCCATGGCCTTGAGCGTCCACACGCAGTGGACGGACGAATAGTCAAACTCGATGCCCTGGCCGATACGGATCGGCCCGGAGCCGAGCACCATGACGACGGGCTTGCCGCTGCGCGGGAAGGTGCGCGCCTCGCAGCGCGCGTCCGCGCTGGCGTAGAAATACGGCGTCTGCGCGTCAAATTCGGCGGCGCAGGTGTCGACCATCTTGTAGCCCGCGCGGAAGGGGGGCAGCGTCTCGCTGCCGGACAGGCGGCGCAGCGCCGCGTCCGGATAGCCGAGGTACTTGCCGCGCTGATAAAGCTCCGGCGTCAGGCCGTTTTGAATGCTCGCCTCGTAGTCCACGAGGTTTTGCAGCCGGGACAAAAACCAGCGGTCGATGCGGGTGATGTCGTGGATCTCGTCGATGGACACGCCGCTGCACAGCGCCTCAAAGACGGTGAACAGGCGGTGATCGTCACAGTCGGCGAGCCGGTCGCGCACCGGGCGGTCAGACAGCGGTTTGGCGTGCAGCGTGTCGAGATGGATCTCGGCGCCGCGCACGGCCTTGAGCAGCGCGCTTTCAAAGTTCGTGCCGATGGCCATGACCTCGCCGGTGGCCTTCATCTGCGTGCCGAGGCGGCGGGACGCGCCGACGAACTTGTCAAACGGCCACTTGGGGAACTTCACGACGACGTAGTCCAGCGCGGGCTCGAAGCAGGCGCAGGTCTTGCCGGTGATGTCGTTTTGAATTTCATCGAGCGTGTAGCCGAGGGCGATCTTCGTCGTGATCTTGGCGATCGGGTAGCCGGTCGCCTTCGACGCGAGCGCCGACGAGCGCGACACGCGGGGGTTGACCTCGATAACGGCGTACTCAAAGCTGTCGGGGTTGAGCGCGAACTGGCAGTTGCAGCCGCCGACGATATCGAGCGCGGAGATGATGTTCAGCGCCGCGCTGCGCAGCATCTGAAACTCCTTGTCCGAGAGCGTCAGCGCCGGGGCGACGACGATGCTGTCGCCGGTGTGCACGCCGACGGGGTCGAAGTTTTCCATGCTGCACACGGCGATGACGTTGCCTACGCCGTCGCGCATGGTCTCAAACTCGATCTCTTTCCAGCCGTAGATGTAGCGCTCGACGAGGATCTGCGTGATCGGGGACGCGTCGAGGCCGGTCTGCGCAGCGGAGGAGAGCTCCTCCGGGCTGTAGGCCACGCCGCCGCCCGCGCCGCCGAGCGTGAACGCCGGGCGGATGATGACGGGGTAGCCGATGCGGTCTGCTACGGCGAGCGCCTCCGCCACGGTGTTGGCGATGCCGGAGGGGATGGTCGGCTCGCCGATGGCGGCCATGGTCTCCTTGAAGAGCTCGCGGTCCTCGGCCTTGTCGATGGCTTTGGCGTTCGTGCCGATGAGGCGGACGTTGTGCTGCTGCAAAAAGCCCTCCTTGTCGAGCTCCATCGCCAGCGTCAGGCCCGTCTGGCCGCCGAGACCGGCGAGAAGACTGTCGGGCTGCTCCTTTTCAATGATGCGCTTGACGGAGGTCAGCGTGAGCGGCTCAAGATAAATTTCATCCGCGAGGGCCTTGTCGGTCATGATCGTCGCGGGGTTGGAGTTGACGAGCACGACGTTCACGCCCGCGTCGTGCAGCACGCGGCACGCCTGCGCGCCGGCATAGTCAAACTCCGCCGCCTGACCGATCACGATCGGGCCAGAGCCGATGACCATGACTTTGCGGATGCTGGAATCAATCGGCATGGTGCGCACCTCCCATCAGGTCACAGAATCGGTCGAAGAGAAAGGCCGTGTCGTGCGGGCCCGAGCACGCCTCGGGGTGAAACTGCACGGAAAAGGCCCGCAGGTCGGGGTAGTCCACGCCCTCACACGTGCCGTCGTTGGCGTTGATGTAGCGGATGACGCCGGTCTTCACGCTCTCGGGCACGACGGCGTAGCCGTGGTTCTGGCTGGTGAGGAACGTGCGCGTGCCGCACACGTCGCGCGCCGGCTGGTTCACGCCGCGGTGGCCGTATTTGAGCTTCACGGTGCTGCCGCCCTGCGCCAGCGCCATGAGCTGGTGGCCGAGGCAGATGCCGAACATCGGGATGCGGCCGAAGAGCTTGGCGATCTCCGCGATCTGGTCGACGTTGTCCGTCGGGTCGCCGGGGCCGTTGGAGAGCATGACGCCGTCATACCCGGCGGCGAGGATATCCTTCGCTTTGGCAGAGCAGGGCAGCACCGTCACGGCGCAGCCGCGGCGGCAGAGCTCGCGCGCGATGTTGCGCTTGGCGCCGTAGTCGATGAGCGCCACGCGGTGCAGCACGCTCCCCTCCGGCTGGAGGGTGTAGGGCTCCGGCGTTGTCACCTGCGGCACGGGGTCCGTGATGCGGTAGGCGCGCAGGGGCGCGAGATCGTCCGGCACCGTGTCGCAGATGGCAGCGTTCATCGTGCCGGCCTCGCGCAGGATGCGCGTGACGGCGCGGGTGTCGATGCCGGCGATGCCGGGGATGTTGTTGGCTTTCAAAAATGCGTCGAGCGTTTCCTCGCACCGGAAGTTCGACGGCGTTTGGCACTGCTCGCGCACGACATAGCCGCGCACGCAGCACTTGCCCTCAAAATCGGCCGGGATGATGCCGTAGTTGCCGATGAGCGGGAACGTCTGCAGCACGATCTGGCCGCAGTAGCTCGGGTCGGTGAGCGTCTCGATGTAGCCGTTCATGCCGGTGGTGAACACCAGCTCGCCCACCGTGTCGCACGGCGTGCCGAAAGCGAGGCCCGCAAAGACCTCGCCGTTTTCGAGTACGAGATAGCGCTTCATAGCTCGATCTCCGCAAGCGTCGCCGCCATGACGGCCTTGATGGTGTGCATGCGGTTTTCGGCCTCCTGGAACACGACCGACTGCGCGCTTTCAAACACATCGTCCGTGACCTCCATCGCCTCGCGGCCGAAGCGCGTGCACATCTCGTTGCCGATGGCGGTCTTTTTGTCGTGATACGCCGGCAGGCAGTGCATGAAGATGGCGTTGGGGTCGGCCTTGGCCATGAGCGCCGCGTTGACCTGATACGGTGCGAGCGCGGCAATGCGCTCGGCCCAGACGCTCTCGGGTTCGCCCATGGAGACCCAGATGTCGGTATAGATCACGTTCGCGCCCTGCACGGCCGCGGCGGGGTCGGAGATGAAGTCGAGCGTCGCGCCCGTCTGCGCCGCGATGGCCTGACACGCGGCGACGAGCTGCGCATCGGGGAAGTAGCCCTCGGGCGCGCAGGCCGTGAAGTGCATGCCCATCTTCGCGCAGCCGACCATGAGGGAGTTGCCCATGTTGAAGCGCGCATCGCCCATGTAGACGAGGTGGATGTTCTCCAGCGAGCCGAAGTGCTCCCGGATGGTCAGAAAGTCCGCGAGGATCTGCGTCGGGTGGAACTCATCCGTCAGACCGTTCCAGACCGGGACGGAGGCGTACTGCGCCAGTTCCTCGACGATGCACTGGCCGAAGCCGCGGTACTCGATGCCGTCGAACATGCCCGAGAGCACGCGCGCCGTGTCGGCGATGCTTTCCTTCTTGCCGATCTGCGAGCCGGTGGAGTCGAGATACGTGCTGCCCATGCCCAGATCGTGCGCCGCGACCTCGAAGCTGCTGCGCGTGCGCGTGCTCGTCTTTTCAAAGATGAGCGCGACGTTTTTGCCCTCGCACAGGCGGTGCGGGATGCCGGCCTTTTTCTCTGCCTTGAGCTGGGCGGCGAGCCGGAGCAGATAGTCGATCTGCTCGGGGGTGTAGTCGAGCAGCTTGAGAAAATCGTTGCCTTTGAGATTCATGACGGGGTTCCTCCTTATTCTCCGGCGCAGACGTCTTTGAGCACGCTGACCGCCTGCTCGAGCTGCGCCATGGGGATGTTGAGCGCCGGCAGCAGGCGCACCTTGTTCTTTGCCGAGATGACGAGCACGCCGCGCGCCATGCATTCACTGATGACGTCCTTGACCGGGCGCTCGGTCTCCACACCGAGCATCAGGCCAAGGCCCGTGACGCTCCTGACGCCTTTGGCGCCGGTGAGAGCCTTGACGATGAAGTCGGACTTTTCCTGCACGGACTGCAGCAGCGGGCCGTCGAGCCGGTGCAGAATGCTCAGCGCGCCGGCGCAGCAGACGGGGTTGCCGCCGAAGGTAGAGCCGTGGCTGCCGGGGGTAAGCACGTCCTGCACTTTCTCGCCGAGCAGCGTCGCGCCCAGCGGCAGACCGCCGCCGAGGCCCTTGGCCGTGGAGACGATGTCCGGCGTGATGCCGTAGTGCATGTAGCCGTAGAGCTTGCCGCTGCGGCCGTTGCCGATCTGCACCTCGTCGCAGATGAGCAGCAGGTCCTGCTCGGCGGCGAGCTGGGCAGCACCTTTGACAAATTCCTGCGTCAGCGGGATGACGCCGCCCTCGCCCTGCACGACCTCCATCATGATGGCGGCGCACTTGTGCGCGGCGACCTGCGCCTTGAGATCGTCGAGGTTATTCGCCTCGGCGTAGGCAAAGCCCTCCGTCAGCGGCAGAAAGTCGTGGTGGAACACGTCCTGCCCGGTCGCGGCGAGCGTTGTGATCGTGCGGCCGTGGAAGCTGTTTTTGAGCGTGATGATGGTGTGGTACTCCGGGCCTTTGTGGTCGGCGGCGTACTTGCGCGCGGCCTTGATGGCGCACTCGTTGGCCTCCGCGCCGGAGTTGGAGAAGAAGACCTTCTTCATGCCGGTCTTCTCGCACAGCAGCTGCGCCAGCTGCGCGTCGGGCGCGGTGTAGTACAGGTTCGAGGCGTGCTGCACGGTGCACAGCTGCTCGGTCACGGCGCGGATCCACGCGGGGTCGGCGATGCCGAAGCTGTTGACGGCGATGCCCGTCGCCATGTCGATATAGACCTTGTCGTCCGCGTCCCAGACGAGCGAGCCCTTGCCGCGCACGATCGTCACGGGGAAGCGGGCGTAAGTGTTGGCGATATAGGTACTGTCAAGTTGCGGAATGTTCATCTGTTTTTCCTCCTTGCCCGGCAACGAACATGGTGCCGATGCCTTCGTTTGTCAGCATTTCGATCAGGATGGCGTGCGGCACGCGGCCGTCGATGATAAAGACGCGGTGCACGCCCCAGCGGATGGCGTCGATGCAGCAGGTCACTTTCGGCAGCATGCCGCCGTTGATGACGCCGGACTCGATGAGCTGCAGCGCGTCCGCCGTGTGGATGACGGGGATGAGCGTGGAGGGGTCGTCCTTGTCGCGCAGGATGCCGCTGATGTCGGTCATGGCGATGAGGCTCTCGGCCCCCAGCTCGCCCGCGATGCGCGCGGCCGCCGTGTCGGCGTTGATGTTGTAGACGTGGCCCTGCGTGTCGCACCCGACGGTGGACACGACGGGGATGTAGCCCTTGTCGATCACATCGAGGATGGGACGCACGTCGACCTTCGTGATCTCGCCCACGTAGCCGAGGCGCTCATCGCGCACGCGCGCCTGGATCATCTGCCCGTCGATGCCGGACAGGCCGATCGCCCGGCCGCCCTTGTGGCCGATGAGGTTGACGAGCGTCTTGTTGATCTTCCCGGCGAGGACCATCTGCACGACGTCGGCCGTCTCCGCGTCCGTGACGCGCAGGCCGTCGACAAACTGCGTCTGCTTGCCGAGTTTTTCGAGCGTTTCCGTGATCTCGGGCCCGCCGCCGTGCACGAGCACGACCTTCACCCCGATGAGCGACAGCAGCACGATGTCGCGCATGACGGAGTCTTTGAGCTTGGCGCTGATCATGGCGTTGCCGCCGTATTTGATGACGACGATCTTGCCGCTGTATTCCTGTATGTAGGGCAGCGCGTGGACGAGTACCTTCGCGCGCTGCGGATTCGTAATGTCCATGATGGTGTTCCTCCCGGTTCAGGTGCGGTAGTCGCCGTTGATCTTCACATAGTCATACGTCAGGTCGCAGCCCCAGGCGGTCGCGCCCTCGTCGCCGGACTTGAGGTCGACGAGGATCTCGATCTCCTTTTCGAGCAGGATCTTTTTGGCTTCCTCCTCGGAAAACGGGATGCCCGCGCCGTCGACGCACACGCGCACCGTGCCGGCCGCCGAGCGGAAGGCGACGTCCACCTTGTGCACGTTTACAGGAGCGCCGCTGTAGCCGATGGCGCACAGCACGCGGCCCCAGTTGGCGTCCGCGCCGAACATGGCGGCCTTGACGAGCGACGAGCAGATGATGCTCTTGGCCACGGTTTTCGCGGTGCCGTGGTCAGCAGCACCGGTGACGCAGCACTCGAGCAGGCGCGTCGCGCCCTCGCCATCGCCCGCGATCTGGCGGCAGAGCCAGACGGTCACGCTGTTGAGCGCGCTGCAAAACGCCGTGAAGTCCGCGCCGGGCGCGGTGATCTCGGCATTGCCGGCGAGGCCGTTTGCCAGCACGGCGACCATGTCGTTCGTGGACGTGTCGCCGTCGATGCTGACCATGTTGAACGTGTCCTGCACGTCGCCGGAGAGCGCGGCCTGCAGCATGGCGGGGCTGACGGCGCAGTCCGTCGTGAGGAAGACGAGCATGGTCGCAAGGTTCGGGTGGATCATGCCGGAGCCCTTGGCGATGCCGCCGATCGTGCAGGTCCTGCCGCCGGCGGTGAACTGCACGGCGATCTCCTTCGGGTGCGTGTCGGTGGTCATGATGCCCTCAGCCGCCTGATCGGAGTGGTCGCCGAGCGCGGCGGCGAGCTGCGGCAGGCCGGAGCGGATGGGCGTGAGATCGAGCGGCTGGCCGATCACGCCCGTGGACGCGACGATGACGTCCTGCGGCGCGATGTGCAGCTGCGCCGCCGTGAGCGCGCTCATCTCCTCGGCGACGGCGACGCCGTCAGCGTTGCAGGTGTTGGCGTTGCCGCTGTTGCAGATCACGGCCTGGGCCTTGCCGTCAGCCAGGTGCGCCTTCGTCACGGTCAGGGGCGCGCCCTTGACGAGGTTCGATGTATAGACCGCCGCGGCGCTGGCCGGGACGGCGCTGTAGATGAGCGCGAGGTCGCGCTTGGACTGATTTCTGCGGATGCCGCAGTGGATGCCTGCGGCGGAAAAACCCTGTGCGGCGCACACGCCGCCGGTGACTTGCTTCATCGTTCGTTCCTCCTTACAGATCGAGGCCGAAGCCCTTTTCCCTGCCCATGACGAGGTTCAGGCACTCGAGCGCGGCGCCGGACGCGCCCTTGCCGAGGTTGTCGAACACGGATGTGAGCAGGATGCGCTCGTCATTGCCGGAGACGGACACGACCATGCTGTCCTTGCCGGACATGGCGGCGGCGGACAGGAAGCCGTCGTCACACGCGGGGTCGCGGTAGGTCACGACAGGGCCGGTATATTTTGCGGCGTAGGCGGCCTTGATATCTTCGGCCGTCTTGCCGGGGCAGAGCTGGGAGGCGAAGAGCGCGACACTCGTCTCCATGCCGCTGTAGAAATTCGCCACGATCGGCGCAAACACCGGCGCGTGCGTCAGGCCCGGGATGGCGCACATCTCGCGCAGGTGCTTGTGCTGCTGCGCAAGACCGTACTGCCGGGGGGCAACGTACAGGGGGTCGAGGGTATCCGCCTCATACTCGGCGATCATCTTCTTGCCGCCGC
>ENA-ORRI01001054-ORRI01001054.1-human-gut-metagenome-genome-assembly--contig:-NODE-1054-length-12135-cov-4.07699_pt1 | contig 12135 bp, 9 predicted proteins | sample MGYA00242172_ERZ509128 | MGnify/ENA primary metagenome ERZ509128 (study PRJEB26280, sample SAMEA2338623) | human gut metagenome | biome: human gut; feature: human-associated habitat; material: faeces... | reverse complement strand
CTGCCGCTGCACTGCACCTCGCAGGGCAAGATTGTCCTTGCCTGCATGAGTGAGAGCGAGGCGGCGACTCTCCTTGCCCGTGTGCCGCTCACGCCCTACACCCCGCACACAGAAACGGATGCGGGTGCTTTGCTCGCATCGCTCCCCGCCTGCCGCGAGGCGGGCTTCGCCGTGGAAAACGGTGAGTATAAGATCGGTCTTCGCTCCATCTCCGCGCCGGTGTTCACCGGCGGCGGCGCGCTCAAATATGTCGTCAGCGTACTGGGGATGTTCCGCTCCGTGCACTCGGACGAGTTCGCGCACGCCGAGCGCGCGGTCGTCGCCGCGGGGCAGATGCTTTCCGCCGCACTGGGCTATCCGGGAAAGTGAGACTTTTTTCCGCGCGGAAAAATCTACGCTTGACTCTACAATTGTTATAGAGTTTATGATGACTCCATGCTATACTGATAAGGAGTCCTTTCCGATGCAAAACGATCTCACCACCGGCAGCGTCTTTCGCAACGTTGTGTCCTTTTCGCTGCCGTATCTGCTCTCTTACTTTTTGCAGACGCTCTACGGCATGGCCGACCTCTTCATCATCGGCCAGTTTGAGGGCGTCGCCAGCACGACCGCCGTCTCCATCGGCTCGCAGGTGATGCACATGCTCACAGTCATGCTCGTCGGCCTTGCGATGGGCGCGACGGTCAGCATCGCGCAGGCCGCCGGCGGCGGCGACAAAAAGCGCACCGCCTCTGCCATCGGCAACACGGTCACGCTCTTCATGCTGCTGTCTCTTGCGCTGACGGCACTGCTGCTCGCGCTGCGCGGGGGTATCGTCTCCATCATGTCCACACCGGAGGAGGCCGTGCAGGGCACGCTCGCCTATCTCACGGTCTGCTTTATCGGTATTCCGTTCATCACGGCGTACAACATCATCGCCTCGATCTTCCGCGGCCTTGGTGACAGCAAGAGCCCCATGTACTTCATCGCCGTGGCCTGCGTCGTCAACATCGCGCTCGACTACTACTTCATGGGCACGCTGCACCTCGGCCCCGCGGGCGCGGCGCTCGGCACCACGCTCTCGCAGGCGGTGAGCGTCCTCGTCTCGCTCGCGGTCATCTTGAAGCGCAGGCTCATCTCCGTCCGCCGCGCGGACTTTCGCCCGCAGCGCGCCGTCATGGGTAAGCTCCTTCAGATCGGCATGCCCGTCGCTCTGCAGGACGGCTTTATTCAGGTCTCGTTCGTCATCATCACGATCATTGCCAACCGCCGCGGCCTGACGGACGCGGCCGCCGTCGGCATCGTCGAAAAGATCATCGGCTTCCTCTTCCTCATCCCGTCGTCGATGCTCTCGACCGTCTCGGCGCTCGGCGCGCAGAATATCGGCGCGGGCAAGCCCGAGCGCGCGCGTCTCACACTGCGCTACGCCGCGATGATCGCCTGCTCGTTCGGCATCGCGGTCGTCATCCTCACCCTGTTTATCGCCGAGCCGCTCGTCGGCCTCTTCACGCCTGATGCCGCCGTCGCTGCCGCGGGCGGGCAATATCTGCGCGGCTACATCTGGGACAGCTTCTTTGCCGGCGTGCAGTTCAGCTTCAGCGGCTATTTCTGCGCCTGCGGCAAGTCGGGCATCTCGTTTCTGCACAATTCGCTCTCGATCCTGCTCGTGCGCGTACCGGGGGCGTACCTTGCGTCCAAATACTTCCCGCAGACGTTGCTGCCCATGGGCCTTGCCAACGCCGCGGGGTCGCTTTTCTCCATCCTCGTCTGCGTGATCGCCTACGCCATCCTCACGCGGCGGGAAAAACGTGCGCAGGAGGCATCATAAATGGCTCTTCCCCAGCTTTTCTCCATCGGCGAAATGGCAAAAATTTTCCATCTCAGCGTGAGCAGCCTGCGCCACTACGAGGCGCTCGGCCTTGTCTTGCCGGAATACGTCGACCCGTCGACGAATTACCGCTACTACAGCGTCCGCCAGTTTGAGCCGCTCAACACCATCCGGTATCTGCGCGCGATGGACATGCCGCTCACCGAGATCGCCGACTTTCTGCAAAACCGCGATGTGGAGACGATCGAAGAAAAGCTGCGCGCGCAGAAGGCCGCCGTCGTACAGAAGCAAAAGGAACTCAAGCGCATCGAGCGCACGCTCGACGCGCGCCTTAGCCAGCTCCAAGATGTGCGGCATGCGCCGCTCGGCGAGATCACGCTCATCCATTCACCCGCGCTTCGCCTTTTCTGGATCGACACGGCGCTGACCGCGCCGGACTACTCCGCACTCGAGCTCTCCACGAGCCGTCTTGCCGCCGCGCAGGCCGAAGCGCTGGTCTTCCTCGGCAAGGTCGGCTTCAGCGTATCGCAGGAGCACTTGAACAAGGGCAGCTTCGGGCAGTACGACGGCGAATTCCTCGTGCTTGACGAGGCCGACCGCTTTGTGGGCGACGTCATTGATCTGCCCGCTTCGCTCTGCGCATGCGTGCGCTTCCGCGGACACCACGCCGAGTCGCCCGCGCAGTACCGTCGCTTGATGCAATTCATCCGCGAGGAAGGCTACACCGCCGCCGGATTTTCGCGCGAGATTACAGTCATCGACTACGGCTTCACGACCGACCCGGAAAAGTTCGTCACTGAAATCATGATCCCCCTGCAAAAGGTATAAAAAAAGTTCCCGCGTTTCATACGTGGGAACTTTTTTATACTTTTTACTCAATGCCCGCCGCCGGCGATCATCTTGAGGGCGTGGTCAAGCGCGCCGAGCACGGCGCTCAGGTTTTCGCGCGCAGCCTTTTCCGAGCCGGGGAGGTTCAGGATGAGGCTGTTTCTTCTCGTGCCGGCCACGGCGCGGGAAAGCATCGCGCGCGGCGTGATCTGCAAGCTGTAATAGATCATCGCCTGCGGGATCGCGGGAATTTCGCGCTCGAGCACGGCGCGCGTCGCCTCGGGCGTCACGTCACGGGGAGATAAGCCCGTGCCGCCGCTCGTGATGACAAGGTCGCAGTGCTTTTCATCCACGCAGGAGATGAGCTCTTCGCTGATCTTCTCATGTTCGTCCGGCACGATGGACGTGTACACGACCTCGTAGCCAGCCTCCTTCAGCATCGCGGCCACAGCGGGGCCGCTCTTGTCCTCGTACACGCCCGCGGACGCGCGGTCGCTCACGGTGATGACTGCCGCCTGATAGCTCATAGCATTGCCGCCTTTCTCAAAAGTCGATCGTGCCCTCGCGCACGCACAGATCATAGGGCTCATAGACGACCTTGCGGTACGCGTCCACATCGAGCTTCACGCCCGTCCAGTCGGAATGGATCTCGCCGGTCTGCTTGATGAGGATATCATAGAGGATATCGTAGGTCACGCCGTCGTCACCCGTCTCCACGATGGTGGAATAGGGCAACGTCTTATGGTAGGTCATGTGCAGGCCCTTGTAATCGAAGTGGTAGCCGTTGCGCATGCGGCAGCCGTCGAGGCCCTTGTAGGTGAAGCGCTTTTTAAGGTCTGCCAAAATCTTGTCGCCCTCCTCCTGATAGAGGTTCTCGGGCGTCGTCTCGGTGTAGTCGTAGCGGAACTGCACGGGGATGTTGTACTTGCGCCAGCGCTCTGCGTAGTCCACAAGCTCGTCGGCGGGATAGTCCATGTACAGCACGCAGTTCACACGCTTGGGCGTTGCGATACGGGCGACGACCTCGTCGGGCGACTCCTCGACATACTTCGTCAGGTGGCGCGAGATGTTGATGCAGGTGATCTTGTCGCGATTGCGCTCGGTGAAAGCGATCATCTCCTCCGCGCTGCATCCAGGCTGCACGGGGAAGGTCGTGTTGATATAGACCTTGTGGGTCGTGGGGATGGCGTCGAGCATGCGCTGGAGCGCTTTTAAGTTGGCAAACGGCTCGCCGCCGGTGAAAACAAAGTCGCAGCGCGGCGTGATCTCGTCCATCACGGCGATGCTCTTGAGGATCGCCTCCACGCTGAATCCCTCAGCATGGGCGTATTCCTGCTTGTTCACGCAAAACGGGCAGTGGTTCCGGCAATCGTAGGGTACAAAGATCGTTACCGTCGCGCCGCCCTCGCGCGTCTTGTAGGGATGAGTCATTGGTTCTTGTCCGTCCTCTGTTAAAATTCTATAATGAAAATAGTTTACTCTGAAATATGCAGGATTGCAAGCGATCTTCTGACAGTTTTCTCATTTTGTCGGACATTGCTTTTCCTCGCGCAGAAGAGCGCGCACATAGTCGAACGCCGCGTCCTCGCCCTGCTCCTTGAGTACGAGCAGCATCTTGCCGATGAGCTCACCGGTCTCGGGATGGATGAGGATATGGCCGCGCGACTTTTCGTAGTAGTCGTAGGCCGAGGCGTCGGTATATTTGTCGCCCTGATAGACCTTGCAGGCGGCAATGCGGTCGCAGAACATTTCGGCTACATATTTGAGCGGCATTTTGCACCCGCCCATGTAGACCTTACCGTCGTCGGCAATACAGTAGTCGATCCAGTATTCAAAGTGGTGGCGGTTGCGCCCCTTGTGGTGGAGCCACGCAAGGCTCACGCCGTTTTCGCGCCGCTCAGCGTCGTTCGGGCTGCGGTAGCCCTGATAATACTTGACGCCGCGCCAGAATTCCGAGGGGCTGTATTTGCTCAGGTCATGCGTTAACCCCTGATAATACAGGCCGAAGCGAAAACAGTATTGCCGCACCAGATGGCGATGATGCGTGATGGTTTTAAAGTGCTCGATGGCGCGCATACGGACACCTCCCTGCGTATTCCGGCAGGCCGCCCGCCGCGGTTCGCCGCTTTCCCGCGCGCGTATGTTTCCGTTTGAAGTAATACATGCACAGATATTGAAATTTTATATCAAATCAGCAGAAAATGCAATAAGGTATTTTTGCAAATAAATTGCGCAAAATGAGCACCAAGGGCGGCAAGTCCCTTGCCCTTTTGTCTCCTCCGCGCGGGAATGGAAAATATTCCCGCGCGGAGCGAGCGTGCCGGAAGGCTTTGCAGAATATCTTCTGTCATTTCGTCCATCACAGCAAAAAAGGCGCGGCCTGTTGGCCGCGCCCTTTGTCTGCGCTTTGCGAAAGAGCCTTTTTTACAGGTTCTTCTCGTAGCTCTCGATCATCTTTTTAACCATCTGGCCGCCAACAGAGCCGGCCTCGCGGGAGGTCAGATCGCCGTTGTAGCCCTGCTTGAGGTTGACACCGACCTCCCTTGGTGTGTATTCACCACAAAAACTCAGTTTTATTTTGAAGTCAATACACACCAAGGTGGTTTGATGTTTTTTGACCTCTTAAAGATTTGCTACCCTTGTTACATTCCGTACAGGGTCTTTTGCGATTTCTCCAATAAAGCGGTAAAAGATACGAATACTCTGCCGGTAGGGAGTTCGCGGCCCAGCAATCGTTAAACCGTCTGGCAAGATTTTTTCACCAATTTCTATTCGCTCTATGAAGGTATGAAGAATATCTCGATCTAAAGTTTCGATATGGGAATAGCGTCTGGCGAGGTCAAAAAACAAGTCATACGCATCGCGGATATTGCTTTCTTCCGAAGTATCCTCAATCAATCTGTCACGCTGTTCTTCAAGCTCCTGACGCTCTTTTCCAAATCGCTCCATCATTTGATCCAGTAATTCATCACTTAAATTTCCGGCTGCGTTATCACGGTACGCTCGTTCAATCATCTTGACAATACGCTTCAACCTTATTTCTATATCGGCCAATGACTTTTCCTTGTCCTCACCGACGCCAAGCGAAGCATTAGATTGTTGAATAGCCGCCTGTGTGATGGCCTCAATATCATCATCGTCAAATGACAACAGCTCGTTCAAATCACGCCGAATGATCTCCATTAGGTCATCATACCGGATACGGGCACCATGCTCACAGCGGTTTCGTGTTCGACTTGTCAAGTTATTGCAAACAAGATACCAATACTTTGCGCGTTCACCCTTGTAGACCGAACCGCCGGAACACATCGCTGTGCCGCAGTGAGCGCAGTATGCGATCCCGCCAAAAATACTGTGGCGAAATGCAGGGTTGGCCGCATGGGACTTTGTGTTTTCTCCGAGAAAATGTTCTGCTCGGTCAAATTGCTCTTGTGTCACCAATGGCTCATGGGTATTTTCTGTAAAGCACCAATCTTCCTGTGGAATAGAGATTTTCTTTTTGGACTTCACATTGACCTTACGGGTTTTCCCAAGTACGGTGTGTCCCAAATAGACGCGATTTCGCAGGATACGCTTAACCGTAGTATAGTTCCAGTAGTCTGACGCTCTGGATGCTCCCTGTGGGGTGAATTTATCACGATATTCAACCCTGTATTTCAAAGGCGGGATGATACATTGTTCGTTCAGCTTGTTTGCAATCGTCCGCGTTGAAAGTCCCGTTGATGCCCATTCAAAAATCTGTCGGACGATTGGTGCTGTATTTTCATCGGGAACAAGCTGGTCGGTGGTACGCTCCGCTTTTTTATAGCCGTATGGCGGACAAGCTGCATACTTGCCCTTCTTCCGTTTCATGTCTAACGTCTGCTTGACTTTTCTGGAAGTATCACGCAGGTACACATCATTCATGGCAAATTGGAACGGTGCCATCAGGTTGTCTCCCATGGAGTCAAAGTCATTACCGGGAGCCAGATAATGAATACCGTTTTCAGGGAAAAAGCGTTCTGCGTAGTAACTTGATTCCGTCATGTCACGGCCAAGCCGGGAAAGGTCTTTTGTAATGACCATATTGGCCTTTCCGGTCGAAAGATGATCCAGCATCGCTTGAAAGCCAGGGCGCTCAAAATTGCCGCCAGAATAGCCATCGTCTACAAATTCTTTTACGATGATAATATCGTGCTTTTCACAATAGTCCCTAATGATTGCACGTTGATTTGTAATGCTCTCGGACTCGTTTTTATGTTTCTTTTCCTCATCGGATAAGCGGCAGTAAATATCAGCGAGTTTGATGTGGTTCCGCATGATGTCCTCCTTTCTGGAACCACTCATTTACACTGATATTATACCATTTTCTTTCCTGAGTGGTCAAAAAAATCGACTTTTTTAGCCGTGGTAATGATTTCCTCCGCCACCACTTCTTGCGGCGTTTTGCTGCTGGTAAACACCCTCTCGATCACATAGGTTGCAGCTCCAATTTTGTGTTGCTTTTCTTGCTTTTCCAAGGTTGCACCTCCCTAAAAGCATTATTTCCATCTAAAAACAATTTAACCGGGCAGCAGGGCTGCCTGGCACTTTTTTCTCAGTCTAAAATCGACAAAAACCGCGCCCTCATGCAGGCGCGGCCTTTGATGTAGTCTTGTTTGTTGGCAGGTACGTTTCAGGAACATATTGGACGGTGCTGGCACACCTTACACGGGAATTTCACCCCCTGCGGTTCTCACAGGTTGCCCCCTTTGCCTGCGACGGCTCACGGCCTGTCAAGGCCGCTTCAACGCTCGGACTGAGGCTGGACAATCGTATCTCCCCGATATGCGGGTCATCGCCCCAAGCCAGCCACGGCTTGTTTGTGCGCGGAAGGCTGCTCCCCCTATACCTCCTCTCTTAGTTGGGATCATGGCCTGCTCAATCCCGCACGGCTTTCCTTTCGGGCGCATATCGGATGTATCCAATAGACCTATTCAATTCTCGGACTGTCGCCAGCCCGCACAGATGCACCGTTGCCGATACATCCGTGCCGAATGGCGAGTGTCGAAATCTGTCTCAAATTGAGCCACATTTCCAGTGACGGGCAAAAGAGAAAGGCGGCAGTGCGCCGCCTTTCTCCCTGTCGGTCAGTTTCTCAGGTAAGCGGCCAGAATGTCGATGAACTGGGAATTGGTAGGCGGCTGTCGCAATTCAGCCCCGGCGATCAGGTTCAAGAAGCTGTGGTCGGGATAATTCCAACAGCTCTGAATAAGTGTGCGGAGATTGCGTTCGACGCAGCTGGGCGTGGTCTGAAAATGCGCCGCCGTTTGTGCATAGAGGCGCTTGGTAATAAGAATCATATTCTCCGGCTGATCCCGAACTTGCTCCACCATGTAGACCGCATAGCGGAAACCCGTCAGTTTGCCGCTCACACCGAGAAGCCGCAACAGGCGTTCGGCATCCAACGGGGTCTGCGAAGCGTCTCGTTCATACTCAGGCACATAATAAACTAAAGGCATTTGATACCCCTCCTGTTAGAAATTAGGATAAGAACAGAGAAAGGGCAGCAGGGGCGGGCCTCTCGGCCAGCGGTAGGTCTCGGCACAAGACCTCTGCTATGCTGGAACTAAATCCAGCCGTTAGGGATACCCCAATTTTCTGTTTTCACTGTAAAAGTGAGATGACGGGGGAGCGTTGTGTGAATGGTCATCAGGTCAAAATTCCTTGTAAACATCCGTGTCCTCCGTTAAGTAAATCATACACGATAAATGCCGTTTTGTGTCATACAATCGCTCTACAATGCCCTACTAAAACTGGCTGATATTTGTTGTTTTCCGTCGAATATCGAGCTTTTAGCAAAATTGGTATAAAAGAAAAACTGCAAGGTAGCCCGCCGTAGAGCCGCCTTGCAGTTTTCCATCTATTCTCTTAGTGCCTTATCGTGTTTTTTACTGATACTTCGTCCAGTCCGGTGCGCTTGTCAGCTTTGTCCACTTTTCACCGACCTCGCCCTTGCGCTTGAAGTCATGGCTGTTGGTGGCTTCCTGGACGGCAAGGTAATGCCAATCGGTGGGCTTGTTGTCCGGCCACACAACCATGCTGCCGAGCAGATCTTCCTCATCCTGCGGCATACGGCAGAGGACACGGTTGATCATCGTCATAGCCTGCGCACGGGTGATGTAGTCGTTCGGACGGAACGTGCCGTCTGGATAACCTGCGATCCAACCCAAAGCTGCGGCCCGCTTGATCTCCGCTTCGGCCCAGTGACCGGAAATGTCGGAGAAGTTGTTGTTGCCGTTGGTCTGCTTCGTGTCGAAACGGGCGCAGATCACTGCAAACTCAGCGCGGGTGATAGGGGCATTGGGATCGAAAATCTCAGCCGTGCGGCCCTTCACGATGCCCAACTTTGCCATGGTGGAGACGGATTTGTTGCACCACTGACCGTCGACCACATCGGTGAAGGTGTTCTCAGCAGTCAGGTTTCCGTCACGGATGTCTGCGTTGAGCAGCCTGAAGAAGATCGTGGCGGTCTCGGCGCGGCTGATGTTCGCGTTCGGACGGACAGTGCCATCGGAGTAACCGACTACATAGGCGTAGTGGTCATCGCCGTTCAGCATATCCGGCACACCAGTCGCCTTCCAGCCTGCATAGACCGTCTTGTTGCCCGTCATTTTCACATTGGTGATCTTGTCGGTCAGCGCTTTGTCGGCGTACCAGCCGGTGAAGGTGTAGCTCTCGCGGACAGGAGCCTTATCCAGCGTCACAGTCGTGCCAGAGGAATAGCTTTCGTCCTTATAGGAAGTGCCGCCGTTCGACTCATAGTGCAGCGTATAGCGGGTCGAATGATGGGAGGAGGAACTGTTCTTTGCCCACTGTGCGGTATAAACGGCATTGTCCGTTACCGTTGCGGCTACGGACGGCTCCCAGCCGGTAAAGGTATAACCGCTGCGAGTCGGCGTTCCGCCAGTGAAAGCAGGGGTGGGAGTTCCACGGCGCAGGTCGCTGGTTACCTCATCCGCAAAGCTGGTGCCACCGATACCGTCTGTGTAGGTAACAGAAAACTTTTGGATTGCTCCGTACAGAACAAGGCTCTTCGGCTGAGAAGAAGTTCCTGTTTCTGCTTCGTACTCGGTATTCGTAACAATTTCCTTATGATTATGTGTAAAATGCGACAGATACGGTTCCGCATCTGCTACGCTATAGGTTTCTGTGCCATAAGTAATCGTACCGGGGGCAACAACCACTCTGCCATCCAAAGACTCATCATCATAAGAGGTCAGTTCGTAATTCTGCATGGAATCAGATGCGCCTACCAATGTGACATAGCGGTTAGTCTCGATTGCTCCGGTGCGGAAATTAGTCGTACATCCTACGCGAATATCTCCGCTGACATTCATCTGTGTTCCGTCCAGATAAAGCTCACCGCTCTGCTCGATTGCGTTGCCGCAATAAAGGCGCTCGGAATAACTATCATCTGTCGGATAGCCACTCGTTGCCTGGTTATCCGAGATGGTGCCACCCAGCAAATATACAGCGGCATTGGGATTTGCACCGCTGTTGCCAGAACGGATTGACAGACCTCCGCCATAACCGGCTTCATTCTCTCGGATGCTGCCTCCGGTCATAAACATCTGGTCGCCATGGGCAGAGAGATACACACCGCCACCGGCAGAGTTTGCTTTGTTGCCGGAAATCATGCCGCCGCTCATTGTAAGCGTGTCGGTATAATTCTGTGTATTGTTGCCGAACAAGCAGATAGCACCACCATAGTTTCGAGCGATGTTATCTGTGATTTTAGCATTGCCCGACAGCTGGATGCTGGTATTGCCCTGCCAATAAATATCCGCCGCATACGCCGATATAGCACCGCCGTATCCAGCCTTGTTGTTGGAGATCGTACCGCCAGACATGACAAATGTGTTCGTCAGGTTTCCTGTATCGGGTGTACCGATAATAGAAATCGCACCGCCAAATGCACTGACATTGCTGGTAGCTTCGTTTCCGCTGATTGTACCTCCACGCATGGTCAGTTTGGCAGGAGCATCATAGGCAGTATCATAATCCGCACGACAAGCACGGATCATAATCGCTCCACCGTGTGCGCTGGCGGAACGATTAACGCCGTTGATCTCGTAAATGTCACCAACGGCAGTATTGTTGCTGATCTCGCCACCGTTGATCTCCATTTCGCCGCTGAGATAGACAGCACCACCCCATTCGGCAGAACAGCCGGTGATACTGGAGCTATCCTCCATCGTCAGTTTGGCGCCGTTATCTACAACGATGCCGCCACCCCAGTCGTTGGTACCAGTCGTTTCATCCTGATTGATTGCTCGGCCATTGCGAACAGTCGCACCATCTGCAAGGATAAGCTGACTGCCAGGGCAAACACGCAGGCAGCGAATATCCTGGGCTTCTGCATCTACCGTCAGATTTCGCAGCGTAATATTCGTCTGTGTGCTTGTACCACTTTCGGCACCGATTTTAATCATATAGAGGTTATTGGTTGTGACACCATCCCAACTATATTTGATCGTAGGTGCAGCTTCTCCGGCATTACCCGCCAGCGTGATTGACTTATCACCTGACAGGACGGTTTCACTCGGCAAAACTATGTCTGAAAGCAGATAGATGGTACCACCGTCAGCTGCCTTCGTAAATGCCGCACCAATTGTTTTAAGGGGTGCGCTCTCATCGCCGGCGGCTGAATCATCGCCGCTTTCGGATACATAGATAACTGTTCCGCTGCTTGTTCCGGGAGCCGCAGCGGCCAGCGCAGCAGTCGGAAGCATGGTCATGAGCATGATGACCGTCAAAATACTTGCAATAATTCTTTTATTCATAATGTCCTTTTCCAATAGCACTATTGCACTAAATTTCCTGTATATCGTTTTAACTTTTTTACTGATACCGCGACCAGTCCGGTGCGCTTGTCAGCTTCGTCCATGTCTCGTTAACCTCGCCCTTACGGTCAAAGTCGTGGCTGTTGGTTGCCTCCTGAACTGCGAGGTAATGCCAGTCGGTCGGATGATTGTCCGGCCAAACGGTCATGTTGTTCAGCAGGTCATCCTCACTCTGCGGCATACGGCAGAGCACGCGGTTGATCATCGTCATTGCCTCTGCGCGGGTGATGTAGTTGCTGGGGCGGAAAGTTCCGTCAGAATAGCCTGCGATCCAGCCCAGTGTTGCGGCTCTCTCGATGTACTTTTCTGCCCAGTGACCGGAAATATCCGTGAAGTTACTGCTGGTGCTGATCTGGGTCTTATCGAAACGAGCGCAGATCGTTGCAAACTCGGCGCGGGTAATGGGAGCATCCGGGTCGAAAGCTTCAGCATTGCGTCCCTTAACGACACCCAGTTTCGCCATCGTGGAAATCGCCTTGTTGTGCCACTGTCCATCCGTTACATCCGTGAAAGTATTTTCAGCGGTGAGATTGCCGTCACGCACATCTTCCTTGAGCAGTCTGAAGAAGATGGTAGCGACTTCGGCGCGGCTGATGTTCGCGTTCGGACGGACAGTGCCATCGGAGTAACCGACTA
>ENA-ORRI01001050-ORRI01001050.1-human-gut-metagenome-genome-assembly--contig:-NODE-1050-length-12161-cov-1.93301_pt1 | contig 12161 bp, 6 predicted proteins | sample MGYA00242172_ERZ509128 | MGnify/ENA primary metagenome ERZ509128 (study PRJEB26280, sample SAMEA2338623) | human gut metagenome | biome: human gut; feature: human-associated habitat; material: faeces... | reverse complement strand
CTCTCCGATGCAACAACTAATAAATGAATTCGTCCCAGCCTTTACCCATTGCCAATCCATAAGAGTATTCCACCACACCACGAGCCAATATCCTGTACACATACCCGTAAAGAATAGTTTACGCGGAACAAAATATCCAGATTCCACCCCGATCTCCACACAATCTTGGCACAAGGATTGCCCTTCATTCTTTAGAATCGGTAGCGATTTCTCAGATTTTATTCGACTTTTGTGCAAAAAGTTGCTAATTATATTGGAGATTCGCATTAAGAAGTGTACTTTTATGTGATAAACCATTAACCTTTAATATTTACTAATATCATGCAACAATTAATTGATCAGATCAACGAACAGATCGCATTGTTTACTGAAAATGCGAAGGCACAGGTAGAGAAAAACAACAAAGCTGCACGTAAAGCTGCTCTTGAACTGAGCAAATTGATGAAAGAGTTCCGTAAAGCATCTGTAGAGGCTTCGAAATAATTTTTTTCATCCTTTTACTACCAAACAAAACGCCTCTCCAGCTGGAGAGGCGTTTTCATTTTGGACTGGTAACGGCTTAGGGTCCTAATCACGACCTTCTACGATCTACTGAACATAGTTTCTCAGTCCAGTTAATCACCGTAAATTTCCTTAATTAGTCTTTGGGCAGGGTACAACCAATCTGATCAAACGGAATCGCTTTGAAGCCCGGAATATATCGGAAAATGGCCGCATCAGGACGCAGGTTCCAGTTCTGATGCTCCGCATCAACAAAGCCTGGCTCCTCAAATCCTTTGCCGCTCCATGTAATCCAATTGTTGTACATCTCCATATAGGCACGTTCATAAGTACGCTCCCCAGGACATACCAACAGTTTCGAAATATCGTAAAAAAGATTACACTCCGCCACATTCCGCTTGGGAGTTGCTATGCCCTCGGCAACATAACCTGCTGCACGCGGATAACGATCCTTGAACGGGGAGCGATCGTAATGTACCGCCTCCAAACGATCCTCCAAAAATTCCACCACAGATTGTGCCCAGTTTTGCAGACGATTGTCCACATACAAACCATGAGGCATGTCAATAAAGATGTTGTTTTTGTAATGGTTGTCCGATCCGCCTCCGATCAATACCGGTTGCAGGCCCGCCTTGTATAAGATATTGCCATAAACGTACATGCCGCAAGCTCCGTCATCATGGTAGAAGGCCGAAACCCGACGTTTATCGCTCAAATCGTGCACGTAATTATACATCAGTGCATTCCCCTGATCACTCTGGTCACGACCGTAATAAATGGCACCCAAATCGTCAATTTCATTGCAAACATTATAAATTTCGCAATACTCAATCAAGTGATCGTTCCCTTGCAGCATAATCGCAGATGAGGGAGCATCGAAAATTTCACAATGAGAGACCCGTGTCCCCACTCCGGTCAGCTGAATACCGGGTCTGTACGAACGTTCAATACGGTTAAAACGTGAAATTCGACAATTCTCAATATAATTGTTCGCACGATCCAGGGTGATTCGATCTCCTCCTCCCATGCTGATGCCACCGGCACCTACCTGATCGATGACGCAATCGACGATACCGTTGTTATGACCACTCAAGCGGTCGAAAACAGTATTTACATAGATGCATTGCGACACATTGCCGATAATACGAGAAGCAGGAATATTCTCCTCCCCCGTATGCACATAACGTTTATAGGGTTGAACACCTCGCCCGACAGAGATTGCAATAGCGCCTAAATTGTGGAACCGACAGCCGCGAATCACTACGCTTTCTGTACGCTCCATATAAACACCCATGCCGCGCGAACATTCAAAATTGAGCCCTTGAATTTCGACGTTTTGTACCCCTTCAATGGCCAACATCGGCTGTTCCAAAGTAGACAATGAAAGTTTCTCAATTGGCTCGGAAGGATAGAGCCACAGCACCATATTGTCGTAATCAATATAATACTCTCCAGGCAGATCAACCTCCTCCAACAAATTAACCACGTACCAACGATTAAAATCGGAACCAGAGATCAACCCATACATTACCGCTTCGGCCAACTGAATGGTTTTAGCAACCGTATCAATTTTAGCGATACGCACCATGTCGTCGGCATAACCGTGCGCAAAATAGCCGGCAATCCACTTCGGATCACCGCTCTTCCAACGCGAAGGGCGATCACCATAATACTCAAAAGTACCGCCCTTATTGGCATAATCCTTAATACGTGGAATGGAGCCAGTTTCGAGAACTTTACCCATCAAAGCCGAGGAGTCATTCGGCCAACGGGAGAGCTTTTGAACATGGTCGTTCACAAAGACCTCAGTCCAAGCCGGCACAGCAGGCCGTAAAAAACCTGCATTACGCAATGCACCGATTGAATCAACCCCAGCCTTACGGAGATCGACTTTCACAATTTTGTCGTGCAGACCAGGTTGAATACGAGTCACTGAAACCGGTGCACGTTCAATAAAACGCTGCGGAATCTCAACTCCACCATACAAAATCACCCTTTGACCTTCCATCGGGCGGACAACCAAACGGCCATTCCCATCGCCGAGCTGCGCAGCAGTCATCTCAAGCGTTTTATCCAAATAATAAGTACCGCCCGCAATCAATAAGGTCACACTGTCTCCCTTTTGCTTGAAGCGTCCTGCCAGATCGATGCCTTTCTGCAATGTAGAGACAACACGTACTCCCTTGGGGAGCCCAACATCAGTCGAATGCTGCGCTACACACACAACACGCTCAGCTGAAAATAGTGTAGAGACAGACAGCAGACAACAACACAAAAATACCCAACAACGCATCACAGCTTGTATTATAAATAAGTACAGACTAAATACTTATGCATATTTATACAAAGATAAAATCTATTTTGAGAGATCCAAAACTGATTTACACACCTAAAATTGGTCTACACCGAGACGACATCAAACAAGACGAACTGTATGGGATAGACAACCTAACCTATAAAATATCAATTAAACCAGCATAATAGCCATCTAAAGATGTGGTGAATCTACGTTATATAGGAAGCTAATAATGCCATACGTACATAAAACAACAAGCCAGGATGTAAACATCCTGGCTTGAAGCTTTATAGTTAGACTGTACTAATACAGATCAACTACTACAGTGGGTTCTGAGGACCGAAGTTAGGCGAAGCACCAAGTTCCTCCGACGGAATCTGGCAGGTCATACGTGAAACTGGATAAGTAATACCTTGATTCCAGTGAACGTTTGAGCCAGCACGGTTAACAGCGATATTCCAACGACGGTTGTTATACCACTCTTTACCACTTTCACCCCATAACTCGATACGAGTCTGCAACTGAACCATCTCCAATGCACTCATACCTGCCATTGTAGGATCATCGCAGGTCAAAGTTGTACCAGCTTTTGCACGTGCAGCCAACAGAGTGTTCAAAGTAGTCTTTGCACCAGACTCATCACCCAAACGTGCCTGGCACTCTGCTTTCATCAAATAAGCCTCTGACAAACGAACGAAAGCAAAATCAGCACGGTTCTGGAGACATCTATTAGAAGGACCTGGTGTACCACCGAGACCTACATTGTTAGCAAATTTGGTTGACCAATAAGTAGAAATCTGTACCGGAGTACCATCGATAAATGAATTGTTACCAGCAGTTGCAAAGGTACCACCATTGTCAGTACGGAAGTTGTCTTTACGATAATCGTTATCAGAAATCTTATTGTACAGACGATCATCGATACGGAAACTACCAGTCAAGAAGTTATTGTAGGAAACAACGCTACCAGCACCACCGTACTGCCAACCGAAACCATACAACGCCTCAGGATTCTGTGCAAAGTTCATGAAACCGCTGGTTCCAGCCTTATATACAGGATACTGAACACCACCAATTGTCTCATATGAAGACACTTTCTGAACATACTGATCCTCAGTCATCAGCGATGCACCACCCTGAATCATACGATCGCAAGCCTGCGAAGCAGTGCTCAGATAAGTAGAGGCATTAGCACCTTCAGCGTCAGCAGCCAAGAGTGCTGCGCGAGCAATGACATAGCAAGAAAGACCACGAGTCAGACTACTGTTAGCTGTTGCCTTGAAACCAACACCTGCTTCAGCGAACAGATCATCGGCACGAGTAGCCCAACGGATAATAGAATCGTACGTCTCTTTTGCAGATGCACGTTCTTTATCAGGCTCAGATACGCTATATACAGTGTAGATAGGCATACCCAAACTGTTGGTACCAAAGTTCTCCATTGCATAGAGATAGCCATACGCACGTATAATCAATGCACGAGCAAAATAATCTTTCAATGATTTATTGTTCGGATTCGCAGCAAGCACATCCTCAGTCAACACATTGAAGACTTTGTTTGCCTGGTTGGTCAATGTAAAGGCTCTATGCCAAATACTCAGAGCTGACATATTATCAGCGTCGATGAAATCCTCACAGTTGTAATACGTATCTGACGGCTGAGCCAAGTAACCGTAAGCTACGTCGTTACCGCTAAGAGTACGCATTACTAACTGACCACTCCATGAACCATCGATCGTACCAGAATAACGATAGTTATATCCGCCGCCATACATCAAAGGTGGCAGCGCATCTGCAATTGCACCCATGATGGTTACTGTAGTAGCTTCGTCAGCTGTCTTCAGCAACTCCTGAACCATCTCGTTCGTAATAGCGTTAGGCGGCGCAATGTTCAATTTTTCATAACACGAAGTCGTCGCAAACGCCAGCGCAGATAGTGCTATTAAGTATTTTTTCATAATTCGTAAATTTTAGAAAGTGATGTTAACACCCAGTGAGCATGAACGGATCTGAGGATAAGGCATCGGACCAACATCGTAACCACCGGTCAACGAGTTGCGAGGATCAATACCCTGACGTGCGATCAGCCACATGTTATCAAACGAAGCGTAAATACGAACACCACCAATACCTGCTTTATCCATCCATTTCTGTGGCAAGCTGTAACCAATAGTGATATTCTTCACATTCAAGTAAGATGCGTCGAAGATAGCCAGGTCGGTATAAGTGTTACCAGCGTTAACACGGTTACCACCTACGTAAGTGTCCTGACCGTTAAATGGAGATGCAAACATCATCGGGAATTTTGCATTCTCGTTATTTGCATTAAACATGTTACCTACCAATTCCTGTGACAGATAACGTGCACCTACATTGCTTGATGCATAGATATAGTCAGCATACATGTGGCTGAAGAACAAACCACCGATCTGGAATGCAAATGTTGCAGAGAAATCCAGATTCTTCCAACGGAATGAAGTACTGAAACCACCGATCAGGTCAGGAGTAGCATCACCCATATCGAACATGTAAGCTTGAGTATGATCTGTAGTTGCAACTACGTCACCAACATTAGCATCAGGGAATTTGCTGTGGTTCTTCTCGGTTACCAAGGCTCCGAACATAGGCAGACCAGTATTCTTGTCTACACCCATATATTTGGCTGCAACCAAGTTGTAGTAATCACCACCAATCCAACGACGATATGCGAACATGTTAGATCCACCACCGGCTGCACCCAGTGCATTCCAGTTGTCAGGACCTGCCTGCCACCATTTCTTGTCGTGCAGAGCATCTTCCATGTTAATCATCGATTCTGGAACAGAAATGGTCTTTACTTTATAGTGTGCACCGTTTACACCAAATGACCAAGTCGTATTCGGAGTTTTAATAATGTCAACTCCCAAGTCGAACTCGAAACCACGAGTACGAAGCTCGCCACAGTTCTGAGTCAGTGAAGTCTGACCAGTCATCGCGAAAGAGATAGGTGCGTTCATCAAGATATCAGTAGTATTGGTCTGATACCAATCCAACGTACCGTAGAAACGATCCCACAAACGGAAGTCCAAACCGGCGTCAATGGTCTTTCTCTTCTCCCATGACAAAGCGTCATTAGGAGTTGCACCCTGAGTCAGTTTCCAACCGGTTGGCTGCCATGAACCAGGAGTCGTATAACCTAGAGCTCCATAGCTCCAAGTCTGGTATCCTGAGTAATAACCAATACCACTCTGGTTACCGGTAACACCGTAGTCAGCACGGATCTTCAAATCTGTCAACCAAGAAGATGCACTCTGCATCCATTCCTCAGCTGAGATACGCCATGCAGCACCTACTGACCAGAATACACCCCAACGTTTGTTAACATCTTTGAATTTAGAAGAACCATCAGTACGAACTGATCCAGTTACATAATATTTGTTATCAAAGATGTAGTTAACACGAGCGAAGTAACCTTCCAATGCCAAACGGTTGTCACCATAACCGATACTTGAGAAGGTACCACCATTGTTCAACCAAATGAAGTTGGCAGGAGCATCCCATTTGTCGAACAAAGAGTAAGATGACTTATAGTTCATATCATTGGTAAAGTTCCAGTCATACTCGTGACCGATCAACGCATCAACATGGTGCTTACCGAAATCGTGAGCCCAATTCAAAGTCTGCTGTGCATTGACAGTATAATAAGTAGAGTGAAAACGACCCATCATACCTTGCTCACTACCTGCAGACTCACCATAACCCTTAGGCAGATATACTTGACGCTGGTTGAATGACTGATCCAATGACATACGTGCATTGAAGGTGAAGTCTTTCAAGAATTTTGCTTCAACGTAACCAGTAGTCGTGTATTGATCCTGGATGAAACGAGTCTTTGAGTAATCCATCTGATAAAGCAGATCATAACCTACAGTCGTTGACTCAGTCGGATATTTAGGAAGAGCGCCTCCAACTGGAGATTGCTGCTGGTTGTTGTATGCAACCATGATCTTATTACCATTCTCATACATCAGATTACCATCCATATCACGCTGCCAAGCCGATGCCATAGGCATATAGTAACCTACCCAAGTGAAGGCATTCTGAACCACGCCACCCATGTTACGTGAAGACCATCTACCATTCTGCAACTGAGTCGAACGACGGTTATAGGCCATATTCAAACCGGCTTTCAACCATTTAGTTACTTGAGTGTTGATGTTAGAACGAATGTTGTAACGCTCGAAGTTAGAGTTAGCGATATAAGAAGGATCTGACAAATAACCTGCTGAAATGTAGTAATCAGTTTTATCAGTTGCACCACTTACAGATACAGTGTACTCCTGACGGAAACGGCGTTTGAACACAAAGTTACGCCAATCATCCACATCATACAATTTCTCAGCATTAGCACTGATTTTACCAGTAGCCGGATCAATCAGATAAGCATCCAACATGGTAGCTGACTCCTTAGTACCTGAACCGGTCTTCTGATAAGTAGCTCCCGGAACACGATAATACATCCAGTTACCCAGACCACTACGATCAGTGAATGAAGTAGTGCTACCTGTAAAGTTGAACAGGTGCTGGCTAGCAAACAGAGCAGCCTCTTCGTGAGACATGTTCGGGTTCTTGTAGTTAGAAGTGTAGGCCCGACTAGAACCATAACGAACAGTGTTATAGATACCTTCCCACATCAACTCGTAGTTGGTATCTACATCGCGAACCAGGTTAGGCTCGTTATTGGCGATCATGTTGATACCCCATTTACCTTCGAAGGTAATCTTGGCTTTGCCCTGTTTACCTTTCTTGGTGGTTACCAATACGACACCGTTTGCACCACGTGAACCGTACAGTGCAGTTGAAGCCGCATCCTTCAAAATAGAAATTGACTCAATATCCTTCGGGTTCAAAGACGACAGGATGTTCTTACCATAACCGTAGGTGTTCTCGTAAGGTACACCGTCGATTACGACCAGAGCATTTGAGTTAGACTGAGAAGCTGAACCGATACCACGAATACGGATACCGGCATCCACACCAGGCTGACCCTCGATTGATGCAACCTGAAGACCAGGAACGGCACCTTCCAACGCTTTAGTCAAGGTTGAGTTTGACTGAGAACTAATCAGTTTCGAATCAATCGTACTGATAGAACCGGTCAAGTCCTTTTTCTTGGTGGTACCGAAGGCCTGTACAACGACCTCGTCCAAACCAGTAACATCGTCCTCGAGGACAACGTTGATTGTTGTAGAGCTACCAACTGTCACAGTAACTGACTTCGTACCCAGGAAAGAGAATTTCAGCTTGCTTCCCTGTTTGGCCTGAATGGTAAAATCACCGTCAAGGCCAGTCGAAGTACCTGTGGTGGTACCCACTACCTCTACGCTGGCACCAATGATGGGTTCACCATCACTACCCTTCACAACACCGGAGTAAGTCCGCTCCTGTGCCTGAACCAGCGTCATGCTTAACACTGCCATACACAGCGTTAAAAACAAACGTAGAGTTCCTTTCATAATTAATTGTTTAAGGTTAATAAAATAAAGACGCCTCGAAAAAACACCAAAACCAACCCATTTTGGGCTGTTCAGGCGCTTAATTCGTTCGTTTTCTAATTACAAATATAAAAGTTTTTTTGTAATAATTGCTCATAGCCCCAAAATATTCCTTTCATTTTTGCGCGCAAAATTACATTTTTTGACACATTTTACGCCCTAATTATGTCTGCATATTATTGAATAACAATGAATTATATAGCTATATCATATTTTATAGGAATTCGCATCAGAAATATTAATCAATCATTAATTTTTATAACTGCAAGAATTGTCGTCGTGTTTAATTCTGTGCAACAAAATTTACACATGTTAACAACAATACATATTGTTTGGAATAAAACATCCATGGACGTTGAAATGTCATAAACCATTCTTTTAGCGACAAAAAACAACGTAAACATAACAAGTATATACCATCTACATATATACAACTAACAAGATATAGCAACAACGCCTATATATACTTACAATTTGAAAGCAAATAACAATCCACACAAACTAATCAATCATACACCAACAGATATCACCCGAAGAACTACGCAACTATTAAAATTAAATATTATTTTTGTTAAGCGCATAACTACACGATTTACAACCCGAAACAGATAAACATGAACCGAACTATTGCCCGACTGCTGGGCCTATCGCTCTGCTGCGCCGCAACGCTTATCAGCACGCTTAGTTGCAGCTCCAACAAACAACAAACCGCTGATCGTCACCGACTCATTCACAACAACGATGGCTCAGATGCCCTGCTAAACCGCTGGTTCGGTGGGACTCCCGTACATAAAGCCGATATTGACCGCTATGTGGATATGGTTGCTGAAACGCCCAAAGGCAAAACACAAGTAACCACCTTTATGATGTGCACCGGCAGCGATTTTATCTACTACCCAGGATCAAAATACGGCAGATATTTCGGCGATGACCTCAACGGAACCCTCCCGTACGCTGACAGCACTACTAAACAGTTATGGCAACTGGCCGGTCAAGGGGTTCGTAACCTCCAGGCTGAAGGAACCGATGTGATCAAAGCTTCGCTCGAACGGGCCAAGATGCATGGCATGGAGGCCTTTATATCGTTTCGTATGAACGATTTGCATTTCGCAGATACAGCCTCAGGAAATCGTGCGACCTTCCCGGACTTCTGGTTCGAACACCCCGAATACTGGACACACGACACCACTCAAGGGTGGCACAGCGGCCAGGCATTCGACTTCTCCTACCCCGAAGTTCGCCAACACAAACTGAATATCATCAAGGAACAGCTCGAAAGATACGATATGATCGATGGTTACGAGTTGGATTTCATGCGTTTCATTGTGCTGTTCAAAACCGGTGAAGGCAGAGAGAAAGCCCCCCTGATCACCGAAATGGTCCGCGAAATCAAACATACGATCGACTCGCTTTCAGCGGTACGTGGCCACAAAATCCTATTGGCGGTTCGTGTTCCGGTCACCGTAGAGGGGGCTCTCGACAAAGGATTGGATGTTAAACAGTGGGCCGATGAAGGCTTAATTGACTTTGTCACGATCGGCGTTCATTGGCGAGGCGATACCGGCATCCCAGTTGCAAAGTTCCGTAAAGAGTTCGGTCACAACGAAATTCCACTCTACGCCTCAATCGATGATGGTGGCTACCTGCCCCGCGAATTCTACTCCGATGGCATGTACCGCGGTATGGCGTCACACATTTTGGGAGAGGGGGCCGATGGAGTTTACCTCTTTAACTACTACTTCGGAGATCTCTACAATCGCCAACAAAACAACTTACCGCTCCTCGAAGAGGGTGGACTGGTACGACGGACCCGAACTCCTGAGTTGCTCAACGAAATCGGCTCACTCGCTACCCTCCAGGGACGCAACAAAATCTACTGCATGTCAGATGGCGTAACCGACGCCTACCGTGCGCTGGGAGCTGCACAACTGCCTGTGGCAGTGAGCAGCGGACGTGCCACCGACCTGACCATCCAGATTGCCGACAGCCTGAAGAGTTATACGCCAGAAGAGATGATTCTCTTCCTGCGTACCGATCGCCCAGCAAACATTAATCTCGAGGTGAACGGCACAAAAATCACCGAACAAAAACCGGAGTACGTACACCTTTACGACCGTGATCGTGGGATGCGTCCCGAAAATCGCATGTACGCCTATATTCTACCGGCCGGTTCTCTGCACCAAGGAGAGAATACAATCCGCATGGTGGATGAGACGCTCGACAACTATTTCGTCGTAGAGCGGGTCGAGATGGCTCTCAAATTTGGAGACGTGAAAACACACGGTTATTTTTAAGAGTACCCCAACCCTCCGGTTGGCTGGATATCTTGTTTGAAAAACTCTCACGAAATTTAACATAATTATTTGACCATTTATCGTCTATTCATGAAGACCCAAATCAACGGCCAATTCTGCGCCAAAAATGCAAAACTCGGGTTTCATACCCCAAAAAAGAGTCTGTTACGGAACATTACCTCCATTGCCACCGTGCTACTCTTAGGAATGTTGAGTACGGAGGTTAATGCTGAACAAAAATATTATGTTGCCCCAAACGGCAATGACCAAAATGCCGGGACCTCACTGGAGGCTCCTTTCCAAACCTTGGAGAGAGCGCAACAGGCCGTCCGCAACCTGAAACATTCGGGAGAGCTCTCGGAACCGGTTACTATATATATAAAGGGGGGGACCTACACCCTCACCGAACCCATTCGACTCACTGCAGAAGATTCAGGTGACGAAAGCTGCCCGATCACCTACACCGCCCTGCCGGGAGAAAAGGTGCTGCTCAGCGGAGGAGAAGAGATCAGCGGCTGGAAACACTACAAAAACAACATTTGGGTCACGACCCTGCCGGAGGTGCAAGCCGGCGAGTGGTGGTTCCGCCAACTATATGTGAACGGAGAGCTGCGAGGCCGTGCACGTACCCCGAACAAAGGGGTATTCGAGGTGAAAGCCACCACCGATACCACCACCTCACTGCGAAGCTATCAAGTACCCAGCGACTCCTTCATATTTAGCGAGGGTGATCTCAATCCCAAATGGAAACATCCCGAAAACGGTGAGGCAATCATCTACCACTATTGGACCGACTCGCACCTGCCCATCCAAGCCATAGATGGCAAAACTAACCGCGTATCGTTTGGCTATTCGTCCGGGAAGGTGTTCCGCGACGGGTACCACGGCGATCTGGCACGCTATGTTGTGGAAAACATCCTCGAAACACTCGATCAACCAGGGGAATGGGTACTGGAGCGCTCCACCGGAAAGCTCTATTACATGCCAATGCCAAACGAGGATCTCACCACAGCCAAAGTGATCGCGCCGAAGGCTGAAAAGCTCATTGTGTTCGACGGCAATCCCAAAGAAGGGAAATTTGTCGAATACATCACCTTCCGCAACCTCAACATGGCCTACACAAACTTCAACCTGCCTTGGGGTAATTGCAATGATGCTCAGGGTAGTGCCAGTGTGAGTGCCTGCATTGACATGACCGGCGCCCGCCACTGCGCCATCGAGCGATGCACGATGCGCGACCTCGGCACATTCGCCGTGGAGCTCTTTGACGGCTGTACGTATAACCGCTTCTGCGGCAATCAACTCTCCCAACTTGCAGCCGGAGGGTTCCGGCTTCGGGGTACAGAACCGGGCAGTATGCCCGCACTGAGAACCGGGAACAACACCATCAGTGACAACACCATCGCCTACTACGGACTCACCTACCCTTCGGCAGTCGGCATTCTGATCATGCACAGCGACGGAAACACCATCGCCCACAACCTGATTCATCACGGTGACTATACCGGCATCTCGGTTGGCTGGTCATGGGGCTAC
>ENA-ORRI01001048-ORRI01001048.1-human-gut-metagenome-genome-assembly--contig:-NODE-1048-length-12189-cov-4.94602_pt1 | contig 12189 bp, 9 predicted proteins | sample MGYA00242172_ERZ509128 | MGnify/ENA primary metagenome ERZ509128 (study PRJEB26280, sample SAMEA2338623) | human gut metagenome | biome: human gut; feature: human-associated habitat; material: faeces... | reverse complement strand
ACGAACCTCAAGGTACGCCAGGCCTACAACACCACCATTTCGGACTACTCGTTCGACGGAGGCTGGCCCAACGAGAAGCAGGTCTTTGCCGAGAACATCGGCGACAACTGGGCAACGGGCGGCAACATGGAGCAGCAGGCGGCCTTCCAGCCCTCGTCGGGCGGCCGCAAGGGCGGTTTCGGAGCCTTCCACGGCCAGCGTGACTACAACACCAACGATTCGGGTGCCGACAAGGAGATGCCCTACGGCCATCTGCGCCGCGCCATCCAGCTCCAGAACCCGGCCATTATCAAATAACCTAAAACCGACTGAACGATGAAAAGAGTAACCAAATACGCACTTGCAGCCCTTGCGGGAGTTCTGCTGCTCCCGGGCTGCGAGGAGTTCGAAGAGTTCCAGACGACCGTCGGCGCTCCGAACGAGCTAATATATACCCAGACCGGTGACAACAACTTCTACACGGTCCAGGTCAAGCACCGTCCGACGGGTTCGACGGGCGAGTTCTCGGCCAAGTTCCCCGTGCGCAGCAACACCACACAGCACGGCGAGATGAAGGCTACGCTCACCTACGACAGCTCGCTGGTCGAGGAGTACAACACGACCCACGAAACCACCTACGAGGTGCTTCCCGAGGAGTTCATCCAGATGGAGAACGCCACGCTGACGCTCCCCGAGCATGCACAGAGCTCGATTGACTCGGTAACCGTCACGCTGACGGGCGACCTTGCACAGCTCACCGCACGCCGCTATCTGGCGCCCCTGCGCGTGAAGTCGAGCAGCATGAACTCGAGCGAAGAGCTCGGTACGGTATACGTGGCCGTAGAGACCGAGGTGAACATCATCCGCACCATAGAGTCGGTGGACGACATGGTAGGCTTCCCGGCAACGGGTCGCACGCAGTGGAGCGCCGACTGCAGCAACTACACGTCGCTCTTCGACGGCAACACCTACTCGGCAGGTACGCTGCCCGGTGGAAGCCCCACGACCATCGACATGAAGGAGACGCAGATGGTAACGGGTCTCTGCCTGGGTTCCTGGAACACGAACATCCCCATCTCGATTGAGTACAGCCTCGACGGCGAGAACTACTCGCAGGCCGGTACGCCCGTGAGCGGTGAATACGTCTCGGCCAACTCGCAGACCTACGTTGCCTTCTACGACTACGTCGAGGCCCGCTATCTGCGACTGACCCCCACGTCGGAGATTTCGCTCGCAGAGGTCAATATCTACAAGATTGAGAGCGAGGAGCCGACCCTCTACGCACTGTGCGGCACCGACAACACGCTGACGGGCTCCATCGCCCACACGCCGAGCGGCTCGTTCAACGGTGTCAACGCGGCGGATTACCACTTCAAGGCCAGCGGCTACACCGTGACGGCTTCGGTTGACAATTCGCTTATCGATGCCTACAACAGCGCCAACGGCACCTCGCACAAGAGCATTGACGAGAGTCTGATTAAGATTGCCAACAACCCCGCCACCATCGAGGCCAATGCCAACAAGACCACCGAGCAGCTGAAGGTTTCGCTCGAGGGTGACCTCTCGACTCTGACCGACAAGAGCGGCTACCTGATTCCGGTAACCTTCTCGGCCAACGGCGCCGTGACCTCGTCAAGCCGCGGTGTGGTATACATCATCGTAACTCCGGTCGAGGAGCTCTTCCGCAAGAACTTCGCATTCGAGGACATCGGCGGCTCGCTTGTCGAGGACCGCTCGGGCTGGACCATCGAGGGTGAATCGGACCTCTACACCGAGAGCTACCAGCACGAATCGCTGCTCGACGGCGACGGCAACACCTACGTCCGCACGTGGGGCGGTCCGGTCGTCTTCAAGATTGACTTCGGCAAGGAGCTTGACGTAACGGCCGTTTCGCTGCTGCCGCGTCAGGACAACCCCTGGTATGCCTCCTACCACCCCTACTCGATTCAGATTGAGTACAGCGAGGATGGCAACATCTACACCGAGCTGGGTACCGCAATGCAGGCCAACGGCGAAATCGTATCGTTCAACGGTGCGGCCTTCGCAGCCCTCTACGGCAGCCAGAAGATGCGCTACATCCGAATCACGGCATCCTACAACAGCAACATGGGTACGGCCGAGTTCAACGTTTACAGCAAATAATCACAACCATGAAATTCAATAAGATTCTTTCCGCAATGGCGCTGGCGGCCACGATGCTGACGGTCGGTTGCCACAAATCGCTGGAGTACTCCGACGTGTTATACTTCACCGGCACGGAGAGCTCTCCCGTAACCAACATGTATGTCGACGGTCCTTCGTCGATGGGTGTCACGGTGACCTCGTCGTGCAAAATGACCTCCGATGTCGACGTCACGCTGGCCATCGACCCGGCAGCCGTCGATACCTACAACGCACAGACCGGTGCATCCTACAAGATGCTGCCGGAGGGGAGCTATCAGCTCTCCTCCGACCGGGTGACCATCAGCGCGGGCAGCAACGTATCGAGCTCTTCGAAATCACCTCGATGGAGGATTTCGAGGATGGCGCCCTCTACTGCGTGCCTCTGAAAATCACCAGCACGTCGAACGGCATGGGCATCCTCGGCGCCTCGCAGACGCAGTACATTCTCATCAACCAGATTATCACCACCAAGTGCGTTGACTTGCAGCAGTCGTGGTACTTCTCCGTACCGGCGATGATGAACGACACGTCGCTCAGCGACATGGGCGTCTGCACGATGGAATGCCGCGTCTACATGAACAGTTTCTACTCCGCGAGCTCAAACCCGGGCATCGCCTCGGTCATCGGTGTCGAGGAGAACTACCTGCTCCGCTTCGGTGATATCTCGTGCGACAAGAACCAGCTGCAGTATGCCGGCCGCGGCGCTTCGGTCACCTCGTCGACCCACTTCAACACGGGCCAGTGGTACCACATCGCCGTCGTCGATACGGGTTCGGAGCTGACGCTCTACATCAACGGCGAGGCCGACCAGACGCTCGATTCGTCGACCAAGAGCGCCATCAACCTGGCCTGGGACTACATGGATGGCTTCCACATCGGCCGCTCGGAGCGCGGACGTTACATGAACGGCTGCGTGAGCGAGGCCCGCGTATGGAACCGCGCCCTGACGAGTGTCGAGCTGAAGAACAACCAGTGCTACGTAAGCCCCGACTCGGAGGGTCTGGTTGCCTACTGGCGCCTGGACGAGTCGGAGGACGGCTCGACGGTCAAGGACCTGACGGGTCACGGCTACGACGCCGTATCGTCGAAGGGTTCGATTACCTGGTTTGAGAACATCAAGTGCCCGGTTGTGGAGTAACGGCTCCGCCACGAGCAGAATTTGACCGGGAGGATGCGGCGCAAGGCAGCCGCATCCTCCTTTTTTTCAAAAAATTTACCAACCATGCGTTACAACCTGCTGTTCCGTACATTCATGCTTGTGCTTGCACTGGGCTTCGCAACGACGCTCCGTGCTCAGACTGCCCGCATCCTGAAGTTCGAGCAGCCGACGGCGGAAATCGGCCGCATCAAGGCCTCCGACGGCAAGGTCAAGCTGCGTTTCGTCTATACAAACATCGCTGACACACCGGTCAGCATCCTCACGGTCCATTCGCAGTGCGGTTGTGCCGTACCCGAATACTCCAAGGAGCCGGTTGACCCCGGCAAGCAGGGAGTCGTCGAGGTGACCCTCGACCCCAAAGAGCTCTTCGGCGAGCAGAAGCGCGGCCTTACGGTGGTCGCCACCAACGGCTCGTACCGAAAATTCAACACTTTAGTCATACACGGCTACGTGGAAGGGAGCATGACGGAAGAGGAGCTCCGCTATCCCAACGAAGTAGCCGATGGTCTGCGTTCCGACGTGAAGGCGGTCGGCATGCGGCTCTCCAGACGCGGAGAGACCCCCGTGCGCTCCTTTACGCTCTGCAATACGTCCGGGTCTCCCATGCGGCTCAACTGGAGTGCCGAATCCCGCGACGTGACGGCCGAAGTTCCGGCCTATCTTGCGCCCGGTGCCAAGGGTGAAGTGACCGTACGCGTCAATACGGCGTCGAAGGCCTCGGGCCCCTACACCAACACGCTCCTGATTCGGCTCTACGGCGAGCCCTGTGCACCCATTCTGCTGAAGGGGGCCGTGGAGTAAGGCGCGGAAATCTGCGATAAATTCACTATCTTTCGGCGACGAAATCGCCGTCTGTACTGATATACGGAACGGTCGTACGACCCGCTTAGCCGCAGCCGGCCACCCGAAAGAGGGGGGGGGAATGCGGAGAGGGGACGCAACGGTCGGTCCTCCATACAAACCCTGCGGACATCCGCATCGGCTCCAGCTGCCGACGACGCACTTTCGTCACAACGTACGCCTTCACGAAGGGCGTGCGCACCGACCGGCAGCAATCCTCCCCGCGAGGTCAGCCGACATGCAGGTCCCGCAGCCATGATAAGACCGTCCAAGGCTTCGGTCAAGCCCGCCAGCAGGTGGGTCCGGCGAAGGGGGCCTCGACGACCGGCTGCAAAACACCCGTGGTGAGGGATATTTATAAATTGGGGAGCAGCAGGCCGGGAGGTCCCCCGTCCGGTTTCAGGACGCGGCGGACGGCACCGTGGAACGATTCGAAACAAAACAGAGATACCCGAACGATGAAAACGTTGAAAACGCTGAAAATCATGACGGGAGCGCTGCTGCTCGGGCTGGGCTCCTGCCAGACGACACCGCTCTACCTCGATGCGACGCAGAGCCCCGCGGCACGTGCCGCCGACCTGGTGCGCCGCATGAGCCTCGAAGAGAAGGTCGGACAGCTGCAGTGCCCCTACGGCTGGGAGACCTACGAACGCAGCGGCGACTCGGTGCTGTTGACCGACCGCTTCCGCGAGCTGGTCGACGAGCGCCACATCGGCATGCTGTGGGGCACCTTCCGCGCCGACCCCTGGACGCAGCGCAACCTCGAAACGGGCCTCTCGCCCCGCATGGGCGCCGAGCTGGCCAACCGCATGCAGCGCTACGCCATCGAACACAGCCGCTGGGGCATCCCGCTCTTCCTGGCCGAGGAGGCGCCCCACGGATTCATGGCCATCGGTGCCACGGTCTTCCCCACGGCGCTGGGACAGGCCTCGACGTGGAATCCGGAGCTCATCCGCCGCATGGGCGGGGTCATCGCCTCGGAAATCCGCACGCAGGGAGCACACATCGCCTACGGACCGGTGCTCGACGTGGTGCGTGACCCGCGCTGGTCGCGTACCGAGGAGTCCTACGGCGAGGACCCGACGCTGACGGCCGCCATGGGGCGCGCCTTCGTCGAGGGACTCGGCTCGGCCGACCTGAGCGAACGGGAGCACGCCCTCTCGACGCTCAAGCACATCGCCGCCTACGGAGCCTCGGACGGAGGACAGAACGGCGGAGCGAACCTGCTCGGAGAGCGCGAGCTGCGCCGCACCTTCCTGCCGCCCGTCGAGGCGGCCGTGCGGGCGGGCGCCCGCTCGGTGATGACCGCCTACAGCTCCATCGACGGCGTGCCCTGCACGATGAACGACTACCTCCTCGGCGAGGTGCTCCGCGGCGAGTGGGGCTTTGACGGATTCGTCATCTCGGACCTCTTCAGCATCGAGGGGCTCTACCAGACGCACGGCGTGGCAACGTCGGTCGACGACGCGGCGCGCAAGGCGCTCACGGCGGGTGTCGATGCCGACCTCTGCGGCGAAGCCTACCTCACGCTCATCGAGTCGGTGCGCAAGGGGCTCGTCGACCCGGCGCTCATCGACCGGGCGGCCGAGCGGGTGCTGCGGCTCAAGTTCGAGATGGGGCTCTTCGAGAACCCTTATATCGATGTCGACGGATGCACGTCGGGAAGCGACGCGCACCGGCAGACGACGCTCGAGGTGGCGCGCCAGTCCATCGTCCTGCTCGAGAACAACGGCATCCTGCCCCTCTCCGCCGGGAAGGGAACGGTGGCACTCATCGGCCCCAATGCCGACAACGTATACAACCAGCTGGGGGACTACACGGCCCAGCAGTCCGACAACGTGACGACGCTGCGCCGCGGCATCGAGCGGCTCATCGGCGCCGACCGCGTCCGCTACGTCCGCGGCTGCGCCATCCGCGACCTCTCGACGGCCGAAATCCAGCGTGTGGTCGACGCCGCACGCCGCTCAGATGTGGCCGTGGTGGTGGTCGGTGGCTCGAGTGCCCGCGACTTCGACACGGAGTACCTCGCCACGGGAGCCGCCGTGGCCTCGACGCGCAGCGTGAAGGACATGGAGTGCGGCGAGGGCAACGACCGCGCCTCGCTGGCGCTGCTCGGACGGCAGGAGGAGCTGCTGCGCGCCGTCGCACAGACAGGCAAGCCGATGGTGGTGGTCTACATCGAGGGACGTCCGCTCGACATGCGCTGGGCTTCGGAGCATGCCGATGCGCTGCTGACGGCCTGGTATCCGGGCGAGGCCGGAGGCGAGGCGCTGGCCGAGGTGCTCTTCGGGCAATACAACCCTGCGGGACGCCTTCCTGTCTCGATTCCCCGCACCGAGGGGCAGCTGCCCGTCCACTACAACAAGCTCGTGCCAGCCAACCACGACTACGTCGAGCTGGAGGCCACGCCGCTCTACCCCTTCGGATTCGGACGCAGCTACACGCGCTTCGAGTACGGCAATCTGGCCGTCGATTCGCTCGGCAGGAACGATTACCGCATCCGCTGCACGGTGCGCAACTGCGGCGAACGTGACGGCGAAGAGGTGGCACAGCTCTACATCCGCCATCTGGAGGCGCCGCTGGTACAGCCCCTGCGCGAGCTGAAGGCCTTCGAGCGCATCGCCATCCCGGCCGGTGAGGAGCGCGAGGTCGAGTTCCGCCTCACGCCGCGCAATCTGCAAATCATCGGCCGCGACTACCGCCCGATGAGCTATGAGGGGCGTGTACGCATCGAGGTAGGTCCCTCGTCGGCCGAGCATCCGCTCGTCGACACGCTCCGACACCGCTGACGGGCCGCACCGGTTGCCGCCGGTCACGGCCCTTCGGGGCCGGAGAGCCGGACGGGCAGAGGGGCAGACGGACAGACAGACAGACGGACAGACAGACCGGAAAACGACAAGCGGGAGATTCCACGAAGGAGTCTCCCGCTTGCCGCATGTTTAGGGGTGATTCCGTTGGGATTCGAACCCAAGACCCACAGCTTAGAAGGCTGTTGCTCTATCCAACTGAGCTACGGAACCATCGGCTCGCAGCGCGACAGGCGCACCGCTTGCGGGTGCAAATATACGAAATCTCGCCCGATTATAAATGAATTTGCGAGAAATTATACAAACCGAATGCAAATCGAGCCTCGCACAGAGGGCGGGTCACAGGGTTCCGACGACATTCCAGGGCCTTCCGTCGGAGACCGAACACCTCCATCGCCCGCCCGGCGCATGGTTACAGGCCGCAGGCCTCACGTGCCGCAAACCGGCCCTTCAGAAGGTTCCGCCCCAGGAAAAACGTACCGCACGAAAAAAAGAGACCCCGGGGTGCGGCATAAACCGCATTCCGGGGTCTCTTGCGTGAATCGTTCCGTCCGCACGTCAGGCGGACTCAGACGGACAGCCGTCTGCTAACGTCTTTTGGCAGCACGCAGCGAGGGCACGGAGGCGTCCGAAGGAAGTCTGTTGACAGGAAGCGGACCCGTGTATTTACCCTTGACGGTATAGCCGCCCACCATGGTGAAGTCGATGTCAACGGTTGCACTGGAGGCATTGCCGGAGATGGTGAGCGTACCCTTGGTCACCGGACCAAACAGACGTTCGCCGTTCTCATCGTACTGCTGCACGTTCGTACCCGAAGGAATAAACATCACCCCGAAGAGCGAACTTACGGAGCCGGGGGTCATCGTCCCGTCGGGGCCAGCCTCCTCCTCCGAGGCTGCAATGGTGTAGGTGCCCGGCTTGATGCTTCCGTCGCTTTCAAGCACGCTGTAGAGGTCGACATCCAGGATATTGCCGGGATATACCGGATTGCCGCTGCCATCCTTCTCCATATCCATGAAGCGCAGGTCGATTGCGGAAACGCCCTCTTTGGTCTCAACCCAGTATGCATCGGCGCTGACCACATTCAGGTCGACATTCTCCTTGAGCTGCGGATAATCCACGGGCTCATCGGTTCCCGAATCGTCTTTGAACGAAGCGGGACCGTTGTAGGTAACCCGGTAGTCTTTGCCATCGATGGTGGCAATCAGCTCGAAGCTGCTGTTCTCACCCTCGTTTTTCACGGTGAGGACAGCCTCCGTATAGTCGTGGGGGGTACCGCGTCCGGCCTCGTCCGTGACAATCAGATAGCTGTAAGCGGAGGCAAACGTACCCGACTCACCGGTCGAGTCAAAATCCAGTGTATAGGTGCCGTCGGGAACAACCGCAGCCGAAGGATCCTCCGAGAGCGCTCCGTAGAGGTCAATTCTGAAGTAGTTTCCGTTGGGCGACATCACGTCGTTGACCATGTCCTGGTCCATCAGATAGAAATAGTAGTTGCCCACACCCGGCAGATAAGACTCTCCGTAGTAGTAGTATCCACAGAATTTGGGCATTTCAATATCCACGTCGTACGGCGACCAACCTTTGGTGTGCTGCACAACCTGAGCCGTGGCCGTCTCCGTACCATATCTCAAAATAACGGGAACGGTACGCTCCTCCGCCTTGTCGTTGGGGGCAACCGTGAAGGTCACCTTGTTCGCTACCGAGCAATCGATATTGGAAATCCATTCGGCATCGCACGAAGCCTCCATGGATACTCCGTTTTTAGCATTCTCGACCGTGTATAAAATCTCACAGTCTCCGCCCTGGGCTTCAACGGAAACCGTCCTGGTCTGAATCAGGATTATCGGTTGTGATGCCTGCGGATTTTCTACCTCACCCGACTTGTTGCACGAGAACAACAAGGACACGGCCGCCAGAGCAGCAAAAACAGAGAAACGAGTCATAATTAGAAAATTTAGGGGTTAATGCATATCGAATGTAAACATTTTTTTTCATTTTAACAACTATCCTGTCATTTTACCGTAAAAATGAAAGAAAAATAGAGGTTTTTGAGCGAATAATTTTGCTGCGCGGAATTTTTTACCTACATTTGCACGCTAAAAAGCCCAAAGTGGGTGAGCGTTTCATTAATTTAATTTTATAGCAAATGGCTGTTAAAATTCGTCTGGCACGCCATGGCAAGAAGGGTTTCGCCTTCTACCACATCGTTGCCGCAGATAGCAGAGCGCCGCGTGACGGTAAATTCATCGAGAAGCTGGGTACCTACAACCCCAACACGAATCCTGCTACGATTGACCTGAACTTCGAGAAAGCTCTGGGTTGGTTACTTAAAGGCGCACAACCTACGGATACTTGTCGGGCAATTCTCTCGTACAAGGGCGTAATGTACAAGAAGCACCTGCTGGGCGGTGTCGCCAAGGGCGCTTTCACCGAGGCTGAGGCCGAGGCTCGTTTCAACAAGTGGCTTGAGGCCAAGGCCGGCAAGATTGAGGCCAAGAGCAACAAGCTCGCATCGGATGCCAAGTCGGCCCAGAAGGCCCGTCTGGCTGCCGAGACCAAGGTGAACGAGGAGCGCGCAAAGGCAATCGCCGAGAAGAAGGCTGCTGCCGAAGCCGCCGCCAAGGAGGCTGCCGAGGCTGCTGCTGCCGAGGCTCCCGCAGAGGGCGCCGAAGCTCCCGCAGAGGCCTAAAGGAGCAGGTTCTCTCTTTCGAAACGCCCGGTAACTCTCTTCGGAGACTTATCGGGTTTTTCGTTTCCGGCCGAGAGGGTCCCGCGCGGCACGCCGGGACTGACGGCCCCCTTCCTCACTCCAAAAACAGACAATCGACATGCTTGTTCCCGCCGGCAGAATCAACAAACTCTTCGGCTCCGAGGGCGGATTGATGCTCTCGCTCTATGCCGACTTTCCGGAGGAGTTCTCCCCGCAGACTACCCCACTCTTCGTCGAAATCGATGCACTCGACGTACCGCTCTGGTGCGACCACTTCGAGCGGCGCGGCATCTCGGGCGCCGTCGCCACGTTCGCCGACTTCGACACGGAGCGCCGCGCATCGGAGCTCGTCGGCCGCGAGTTCCGCATCGAGAGCGGCGAGCGGGAGGACGACGAGTTCTACCTCGAAGACCTCATCGGCTTCCGCGTCGAGGGCATCGAGACGCGCCACGAGGCCGAGCCGCTCCACTTCGAGGGACGGCTGACCGACTACTACGACAGCGAGGCCAACCCGCTCTTCGAACTGGAGACGGGCGGACGGCGCCTGCTGGTCCCCGCCGTCGAGGAGTTCATCGCCCACATCGACTTCGAGCGGCGGTGCGTGAAGCTCGTGCTGCCCGAGGGGATGACCGACCTCTGAAGCGCAGACGGCGGGTCGGAAGACGCAGTGCGGGGCAGACGGCCGGGGGCCGTCCGCCCCGCCTGCGTTTCGGGTTGTTGAATATTTTTCGTAAATTCGCCGCAAGGATTTCCAAAACAGCTCCGCATGAAACGATACCTCCTTCTGCTTGCATCCGCCCTGCTGCTGGGCAGTTGCTCTACGCCCGAGCCCGAGGGCGAGGCGCTCATCGTCGAACGCATCCGCATGGTGCAGCAGCTGCGCGCCGAGGCGGGCCGCAGCTGGCCCGCGCTGCTCCGTCCCGAATACGACGTGCCGCTGCTCTACTACACCGATTCGGTCTGCTACGCGGTGAACCCGACGCAGCACTTCCTCGAGCGGATGGCGTGCCGGCCGATGCACGAGGAGAAGGGGTTGAACATCCGCAAGTGCGCCCGCCCCGATTCGCTCCCCTTCCACATGCAGGCGATTATGTCGTTCGACGATTCGACCCGCTTCGACTACCGCTCGCCCGTCCTGCTCTGCAGCTCGCCCGAGACCACGGCGCAGTTCGTCACAGGGACCGACTCCGACGAGACGTGGGCCCTCATGGCGCTCCACGAATACACCCACGGCTTCCAGCTGCTGCACCCCGCTTTCCTGGCCGAGTTCGAGCAATACTGCCTCACCTTCCCGCAGGGCCCCTTCCGCCGGCTCTACCAGGGCGTGGACTGGCAGCGCCGCCTCATCGACCGTGAGAACGAGGCGCTCAAGGGTGCGCTGGCAGCCGCCGACGTTGCGCAGCGCGACTCCTGCATCCGCCTCTTCCTCGACACGCGTGCCGACCGCCGCGCCCGCATGCTCCACTACAACGGCGAAGTGATGACCTCGGCCGAACGGCTCTACGAAATGATGGAGGGTTCGGCCCGCTACGTCGAGGCCCAGACGGGGCTCCGCCTGGGCATCTACGACATGCAGAAGGACACCTGGCTGTACGACCCCGCGCGCACGCCCTACTATTATTATGCTACGGGCTACAACCTCATGCGGGTGCTCATGCTGCTCGGGGCCGACACCTCGCGCCTCTTCACCGAACCGGGGCTCGGACTGGGCGAGCTGCTGGCCGAAACCTTCGAAACACAAACGCAGAAGCAATGAAACGGGTAGTCATCGGACTCTCGGGCGGCGTCGATTCGTCGGTGGCCGCCTACCTGCTCAAGCAGCAGGGATACGACGTGGTGGGGCTCTTCATGATTAACTGGCACGACACCACGGGAACGCTCGAGGGCGACTGCCCGTGGCACGACGACCGCCTCTTCGCCGAGCTGGTCGCACGCCGGCTCGACATTCCGCTCCACATCACGGACCTCTCGGCCGAGTACCGCCGCCGCGTGGTCGACTACATGTTCGCGGAGTACGAACGGGGACGCACGCCCAATCCCGACGTGCTCTGCAACCGCGAAATCAAGTTCGACGTCTTCATGAAGGAGGCCTTCCGCCTGGGGGCCGACTACGTCGCCACGGGCCACTACTGCCGCAAGGCGGAGGAGCTGCGGCCGGACGGCGGCACGACGTGGCGGCTGCTTGCGGGCAGCGACCCGGGCAAGGACCAGAGCTACTTCCTCTGCCAGCTCTCGCAGGAGCAGCTGCGCCCGGCGCTCTTCCCCGTGGGCGGGCTGCTCAAGTCCGAGGTGCGGCGCATCGCCGCCGAGCAGGGGCTCGCCACCGCCAAGCGCAAGGATTCGCAGGGCATCTGCTTCGTGGGCAAGGTCGACCTGCCGCTCTTCCTCCAGCAGAAGCTGGCTGCACGGCGGGGCAACGTCCACGAGATTCTCGCCACGTGGCCCAAATATGCACAGCGGCCTCCGCTCCCCGAACCCGGCTGCGAACCCACGACCGCGCAGCTGGCCGCACTGGCCGAGCCGTGGCA
>ENA-ORRI01001045-ORRI01001045.1-human-gut-metagenome-genome-assembly--contig:-NODE-1045-length-12234-cov-2.28516_pt1 | contig 12234 bp, 7 predicted proteins | sample MGYA00242172_ERZ509128 | MGnify/ENA primary metagenome ERZ509128 (study PRJEB26280, sample SAMEA2338623) | human gut metagenome | biome: human gut; feature: human-associated habitat; material: faeces... | reverse complement strand
TCGTCAAATTCGTGCTGGCCTTGTCCGTCTTGAAGCGGGTGGACCAGGGCGCCATGAATCTGGAACAGATCATCCGCATACGTCCGGAACAACTGGTGAAAGATACCTGGAGCCCCCTTCGGGAGCGTTTCCCGCAAGGCGGCGATTTCTCTCTGAAGGAACTGTTGAGAGTGACTGTCCAGGAAAGCGACAACAACACCTGCGACCTCCTGTTTGGCCTTATTGGAGGTCCGCAGGCCGTGCAGAAGGATTTGAAGGAATGGGGAATTGACGGCATTAATGTCCGTTTTACGGAAGAAGAAATACACCGGAATCATGATTTGCAATATGTCAACTCAAGCCGTCCGTCGGCCATGAACTCCCTTCTCCGGGCGTTTGACGAAGGTAAAATTTTGAAAAAAGGCACACAGAGTGTTCTTTGGAACATCATGGCGGGATGTTCTACAGGCCCTGAACGTCTGAAAGGGCAGCTGCCGCGGGATTACGTGGTGGCGCATAAGACGGGATCCGGATTCACGCTGTCGGGGGGTGGCGTTACCGCCCGCAATGACGTCGGCATCATTGTTCTTCCCAACGGCCGGAAAATGGCGGTTTCCGTGTTCATCAGGGATTCAAAGGATTCTGAATCCGCTTGTGACCGGGTGATCGCCTCCATGGCCCGCTGGCTGTGCCTGGAATGGCAGGGTGCCGGAGGCAGGTAAACGATCTCCTTCCCCGGAACATGTTTTAGGCTTGGAAAGGGGAGCGGGATCAGGCAAGGTGTGCCGCGTTATTCATGAAGAACCTATTGAGCCGGTACATCAGCCTGAGTCTGGCGCTGCGGTATTTGAACCCGTTGCGGACTTTCTTTTCCATTATTACCCTGATTTGCCTGCTGGGCGTATCTCTGGGGGTAATGGTGCTCATTGTCGTGCTGTCCGTCATGGGAGGCCTCCAGAAGGAAATTCAGGGGAATCTGTTTGCGCACTCCCCGCACGTCCAGGTATGCTACCGGAACGACTTCGGCGTGAGGGAAGTGATTCCGGACTGGATGGATTTGGGGGAGAAACTCAGGCACGTTCCCGGCGTCCAGTCCACCTACGCCCTGATAGAAGACTATGCGCTGGTGGATGTGCAGGGGCGGCAGAGGCCCTGCTTTTTCCGGGCCATTGATACGGAAAACGCCGCCCAGTTGGAGGATTTGAAGCGTTTGGTGGTAGCTGGCGATGCGGAACTGGACATGGGGGAAAAGGCTGTGGTTTCCTCCATCGTGGCGGAGAACATGGGATTGAATGTGGGAGATGTTGTCCGGGTTTATACGACCCGCAATTTTCAGGAAATTTCCCACGCCTACCAGCAGACGGAACTGCCGATGCTGGCGGAAAAAAACGCGCGGGAACTCAAGGATTTGAAGGAGTGGGGAAAGAACCTGAAGACGGAGGGAGAGCGTGAAATGGCCGGCAGAGCCTCCGTGGACAGGGCGTTTTCCCTGCTTAACGGGCTGTTGTCCGCCCCGCGCAGGGATGCGGAACGTTCCAGCCTGATGGATCTGCTTGCCGTGCTGAACGACGGGGAAATTGCGGACAACGGCAGGGTGGCCTTTCCGCAAGGAACGCGGAAGGAATGGGAAACCGTTTTGAGCGGTTTCAAGGCCGGGGCAAGAAATGAGGCGGATATGGAATGCTTCCGGAAAATCAAGGAGCTGGTGATGCCGAAAGACCTGGAGGTGATCGGAATTTACCGGGCCTCCCAGCATACGCCCAGCCCGGATCTTTTCATTCCGCTGGTCATCGGCCAGGAATTGCTGGGTTATGAGGATGACGTGGTGCAGGCCGTGGCCCTGCGCGTGGAAGACCCTTACCATGTGGAAACGATGCTGGCCCCCGTGATGCAGGCGCTGGAAAAGGAGAAGCCTTCTTCCGCATGGACGCTGGAAACCTGGCATGACCGCTTTAACGCGTGGTTTGAACTGATGCAGAAGGAGCGCATGATGATGAGCTTTGTCCTGTCCTTCATCTCCCTGATTTCCGCTTTTTGCATCATGGCGGTGATGTTTACCGTTTCCATCCAGAGGAAAAAGGAAATCGCCGTGATGAAGGCTTTGGGAGCCACTCCGTTCCAGGTGGTGCGCGTTTTCCTGTGGCAGGGCGTCATCATCGGTTTTGTGGGAGCTCTCCTGGGTGTAGGGCTGGGGCTTCTGGTGCTGGAATACCGCATGCAGATTCAGGGTTTTCTTGCGGGAATAGGCTTTGACCCGTTCCCTGTGGCCTTCCACGGCACGGCGAATATCCCGGTGGTGATTGATTGGGCGGAGCTGGCATGGCAGGCGGTGAAAGCTTTTGTCATGGTCGTGGTGGCATCCATCATTCCTGCCCTGATCACGGCGCGCCAGGATCCGGCCCGCTCCCTGCGCAGTATGTAACAGGAATCGCCTATGGATATTTACTGGATTCAGGATCATGAACGGAAGGGGCCTCTGCCGGAAGTGGAGGTCATTTCCATGCTGGAGGCGGGCCTCATTCCGGAAAACGCCCGGGCGTGGCATGCCGGATGCCCGGAGTGGGTATGCATCCGTGACCTTCCGGCATTGAAAGGAGCAGGTGCCGTCAGCAGAGGAGAAGGGGAACGGCGGAACGGGAGGGAAGAGAGGCTGGAAAACGCAGGGGGAGAAGATGTCCCGGCGCTTTCCGCAGATGCGGCTTGCCTGCCGGAAGAAGGAGGGGAGGACGCGGAGGAGGGAGTGCCGCTGGTGGTTCCGTATGCGTACGTCCGTTTTTTTGGCAGAATGGCTGATGTAATGATGCACATGACGCTGTACCTGGCTGTGCTCAGGGTATCCGGCGCTGCTTTCAATCCCGGTTTTCTTCCTGGTTCCTATGAAGCTCTGCTTTACCTCTGCCTCCCGATGGTTCTCATGGAAACTGCATTTCTTGGAACATTGGGCACAACCCCGGGAAAAGCCATGCTGGGCGTTTCCGTCAGGGACTACCGGGGAAGACGCCTTTCTTTCCCCATGGCATTCCGGCGCTCCCTGTTCGTCATGGTGCTTGGTCTGGGGTGTTTTGCTCCTTCCCTGATGCTGCTGGCCCTGTTTTTTTCCTGGTGGTGGGTGCGCCGTTTCGGTTTTACTCCCTGGGACAGGAAGCTGGGGACTACGGATGTGCTGAACGGCTCCCTCACGCTCCGTAAAGTGGTGATGACGTTGGTGCTGGTCATTCTGTGCCTTCAACTCATCTACGTTCTGCTGATTCCCTGGCTGCCTGAGATGGAGGCTTATGCGGCCGCTTCCGGCCAAATGTGATAAAAAGACGGCCCTGCGGGGTTTAGGCTTTTAATCACCTGAATTTGTTTCATACTTGTTTCAGCCATGCCAGAAATACACCCAACGGCAGTAGTGCATCCTGCTGCAGAGATCGCGGATGATGTTAAAATCGGTCCCTTTTGCGTTGTCGGGGAACATGTCAAACTGGGGCCCGGCTGCGTGCTGCACAGCCATGTGGTTATAGACGGTCCTTCTTCCTTCGGCAGCGGCAACGAATTTTTCCCGTTTTCCGTCATCGGCCTGAAAAGCCAGGATTTGAAATACAAGGGAGAGCCGACTTATCTGGAAGTGGGGGATAACAACGTCTTCCGTGAAAACGCCACCATCAACCGGGCTACGGACATTGGCGGCGCAACGCGGATAGGGAATAACAACCTTTTCCTGGTTTCCTGCCATGCCGGGCACGATTGCCAGATCGGCAATCATGTGATTTTCTCCGGGTTCGCTACCGCCGCCGGCCATGTTACGGTGGGGGATTACGCCATCCTGGCGGGATGTTGCGCCGTACACCAGTTTGTGAGCATCGGGGAACATGCCATGGTGGGAGCAATGGCCCGCGTGAGCCAGGATGTCCTGCCGTACACGATCGTGGAAGGCCACCCGGCCGTAACGCGTTCCGTTAACTCCATCGGCATGCAGAGGCGCGGCTTTTCCGAAGAAGACCTGAAAGCCGTGCGCATGTGCTATAAAAAGCTTTTCGTCAATAAAAAGCTGACCGTTCATGAAGCTCTGGAGGAACTGCGGCATTCGGGATATGCGGAAAATGCCTGCCTGAGGAGAATCATCCAATTCGTGGAAACTTCCGAACGGGGGTTCTGCCATTGAATCCATGAGAACGGGGTTTGTTTTTGACCTGGACGGGACGCTGGTGGACTCCATTCCCGGTATCGCCCGCGGCCTGAACCTGGCCTTGAAAGCGCTGGGGTATCCGGAGCATTCCGTGGACGCCATCCGGGAAATGGTGGGCAAGGGGGCCCGGGAGCTTTGCCTGGCTTCCCTGAGAGGCTATTTCAACGGAAACGTGCCGGAGGAAGCTTTTGAAGCGGTGCACCGGGGATTCATGCGTGAATACCCGCACACCTGGCAGGAGGGCACGGTTCCGTACCCCGGCATCCGGGAAATGCTGTTGTCCCTGGCCGGAGAAGGCCATCCTCTGGGCGTTTTATCCAACAAGCCCCATGCGGTTACGGTGCCGCTGGTGCGCCATATCCTGCCTGAAATTCCCTTCCGGGAGGTGTTGGGTTTTTCCGAACGCTTTCCGCGCAAGCCGGAACCTGACTCCCTGCTGTCCATCGTCCGTTCCTGGGGCAGGGAGCCGGCGCAGGTGTGCATGGTGGGGGACTCCGCCCATGACGGCAACACGGCCGTGAACGCCGGAACACGGCTTATTCTGGTGGGGTGGGGCTACAGTTCCCGTTCCGCTCTGGATGCCTTCCGGGTGCCGGTGTGCGCCGCCGCGGGGGAATTATCTGCCCGGCTGCATGATGAAAGCAGCCTGCCGTTTCCCGTTGCCGCGCATAGGAATTGTTGAAAATTCCGGGAAGGGCAGGGCCGCCGGAGGCTGAATTCTTTTACATCTCCAAGATGCTTCCAGGCGCAGGAAAGCGTTTGCGGGGGATGCCTTAGAGCTGTATTTTTCCGGCTCGGAAATGGGCAGGGAGGGAAAAAGACGTATTGTTGCCGTTCTTTCAGGACGTAATATCCGGAACATCCGCAGATTTGGCCTGTTCGGTAATGTCTTCCAGGGAGCGGGGAAGTTCCTTCGTGGAGGTGACGCCCAGATTTTTCAACTTCTGGGCCCGGGGGATGAACCGGTGTTCAAAAGAGGAAACGGTTTTGTTGTACTGGGCTACCGCCTGGTTCAGGCTCTTGCCCAGAGAGGAAAAATGACCGGAAAGGATAGAGCAGGTATTGTACAGGTCCGCTCCCGCTTCCGAAATTTTCTTGGCATTATCCGCCAGCTGCTCCTGCTTCCATCCGTAAGCGACGGCTTTCAGCAGGGCAATCAGAGTGGATGGGGTGGAAAGAATGACTTTATTCTCCGCGCCGAATTCAATCAGGGAGGGGTCTGCTTCCAGAGCCGCTTGGAAAAAGGATTCCCCGGGCAGGAACATAATGACGAATTCGGGGCATGGGGAAAACTGGGCAAAGTAATTCTTGGCGCTTAATTGCTGCAAATGCCTCTTGACGTCCGCGGCATGGCGGGCCATCCACTGGCTGCGCTCTTCCGGATTCTCCGTCTGCCCGGCATTCAGGTAGGATGCCATGGGCGCTTTCGCGTCAATGATGATGGAACGGCCTCCAGGAAGGTGAATGACCATGTCCGGCCGCACCCGTTCCTCCTCCCTGGAACGGGTTTCCTGAGTCGTGAAATCGCAGTACTCCACCATTCCCGCCAGTTCCACCACGCGACGCAGTTGGAGCTCTCCCCATTGGCCGCGAACGCTGTTGTGGTGCAGAGCCTGGGAAAGCCTGGCGGTTTCATTTTTCAGGGCTTCATTGCCGGAAAGGATATAGCGGATTTGCGTTTTCAGGTCCGTATAGGCGCCCACGCGTTCCTTTTCCATCTCTCCCAGCCGGGACTGGACCAGTTTCAGGGATTCGCTCACCGGCTTCAGCATGGACTCAATGGCCTGTTTGCGGGAATCCAGGTCATGGTTGGCCTGCTGGCGCTGGCTTTGCAGCCGCGTTTCCGCCAGGTTCAGAAACTGTTTCTCCGAGTTCCGGAGAACTTCCGCGCTGATGCCGGCGAAGGAATCTTTCAGCACCTCTTCCGCCCGGCGGAGCATCTGGGTTCTGTCCTCCGCCCGTTCCTGCCAGGAGCGGGATTCCGCTTCGAGGCGGACGGAGCGGTCCCGGTACCGCAGCAGCAGAACCAGCAGCGCCACGCAGGCGATCAGCAGCAAAAAGGCCAGGAACCAGGGAAAAAATGGGGGAATCATAAGGAAAAAATAAGCAATCAGATGGGGGTGGCGTAGGGGATGCCGTCCGTTTCTTCCACGGGTTCGGCCAGGGGGATGTTATCGTCGCTGCCGTCCAGCGGTTCCGCATAGGGAATGCTCTCTTCCGAATCCGGTTCCGCCATGGGAATGTGCCGTTCACACATGTTGGCGGGGGCCTGGTAGCCTGCGGAGGTTTCAAAATACGCAGTCTTGGCGTACTGGCAGCCGGAATGGGCCAGTTGATTGGATTCCCGGCAGACGAGTACGGCCTGCCCTTCCGAACCGGGACGCGTACGGATGGCGTTGGCGGGATAGCCTTCCTTCTGGGCGGCAAGCATAATGTCCACCCAGACGGGCAGGGCCAGGGTGCCTCCGTAGCCTTTTTCCAGAATTTTGGTGGAGGAATCAAACCCCACCCAGACACTGCAGGTGAGGTTGGACGTATATCCGGCGAACCATGCGTTCGTATAATTATTCGTGGTTCCGGTTTTGCCGCCGCAGGGGGATTTAAAGCCCAGCGTGGTAATTTTGCCTGCCGTGCCTCCGGGCTTGCAGACCTGCTGGAGGATGGAAGAGGTAATGTTCGCCGCCCGCTGGGAATAGACGGTGCGCTTGCTCTTGGTGATGGCGAAGCGCGGCTGGCCCTGGGAATCCGTAATATGGTCAATGATGTACGGCGTGGGGCGTACGCCCCCGTTGGCAAAAACGCTGTAGGCGCTGGCAATGTCCAGAGGGGACGCTTCCCACGTGCCCAGATAAAGGGCCGGGGTGCGGGAAATATTTCCGTGGAAGCCCGCCAGTTGTGCGGATTGAATGACATTGGACAAACCGGCGCGGTTGCCGATGCGCACGGACATGGTGTTGCGGGAAAGGATGAGGCCGAAGGAGGCCGGCTTCATGCCCCGGTACGTTCCGTCCGAATTGCGGGGGGACCAGTTGGCGGCTCCGCGTATTTCCCCGTAGGCAATCCTGTCATCCGAAATGCGGGTATCCGCAGAATTGCCCTGCTGGAAAAACGTGGCGTAAATGAAAGGTTTGAACAGGGAGCCGGTCTGCCGCCTGGACTGAATGGCGCGGTTCAGCTTGGATTCTTCCCGGCCGCCGACGACGGCCAGAAGAGCCCCCGTGGCATTGTCCATGACTACGGCGGCGGATTGGATGTAATTGGGCATCGGCGGCTGCGTCTTTTCCTTCTGTTCCGCAGGGAGCGCCTTCCAGGCGGCCAGGGAGGCCTCATATTCCGCCTTGGTGGTCAGCTTGTTTTTCAAAATTCCCCTCTTCTCCCGCCTGGCCTGCAGGGAAGCCAGGTGCTTCTTGAAATCCTTGCGGGCTTCCAGCGCGTCCATGTGCTTATTGATGGCATCCAGCGTGGCGTTCTGCAGATCAAGGTCCAATGTGGTATGCACCACCAGCCCTCCCAGGCGGATGTCTTCTTCCTCCAGAATGGCGTCCAGCTCCCGGCGCACGAGACCCATGGCGTAATTTTCCTCAGACCGGGACTGGGGCGTCCGGGTGGCGATAGGCTCCGCCAGGGCCGCCTGATACTGCACTTCCGTAATCTTGCCTTCGTTTTTCAGCAGGCCAAGGACAATATCACGCACTTTTTTTGCTTCCTCCGGATGTTTGATGGGGGAAAAATCATTTGGGCCGTAAATAATGCCGGCCAGGGTGGCGCATTCCGCTAGGGATAAATCCCGGGGTTCCTTGTCGTAATATCCCCGCGCCGCCGCCGCTATCCCCAGGAAGGTGTGTCCCCAGAAAATACGGTTGATGTAAGTTTCCAGAATTTCGTCCTTCGTATAAGTGGCTTCAATGCGTTTCGCCAGGGCCACTTCCGTCAGTTTGGAATGGAGGTTGCGCTCCCGGTGGTTATATGTAATTTTAGCAAGCTGCATCGTCAGGGTGGAAGCCCCCTGCGTGGCTCTCTTGTGTTTGAGCACCTGCGCAAAGGCGCGGCCCACGCCTATCCAGTCCACGCCGCCATGGTCGTAAAAGCGGTTGTCTTCGCGCAGGAGCAGGGCATCAATAAAAACGGGAGGAACTTCCTGAAGGGATACCCGCTTGCGGTTTTCCCCGTGCAGGGTTCCGATGGTCCGGTTTTTACGGTCCAGAATCACCGTGCGTTCCGGGATGTTGCTCTTTACCTCGGAAATGTCATAGCGGTTGGAAATGGTGCCGTAAAGAAACACCAGGATGGCCCCGATCACGATGCCGACGAAGCAGCATCCCAGAAGGATGCGCAGGGGCCAGCAAATGAACCAGCGGATATTCCGCGTCAGGGAGCCGATGAAGCGGAACGGCATCAGCAGGACAAACAGCAAGGCTCCGAAAATCGTGAAACGCGGCCTGCGCATGGTTCCTGCGCGTGCGGGACGGTTTTCTTCTTCTCTTTCCGGATTGTTTTCGTACTCTTCCTTCGGAGACGGGCGGGCGGCCCGTCGCTGGGGCGGCGTGTCATACCGGGAAGGGCCGTTGCGGGAATTTCCCGTTCTGCGGGTAGGGCCGGGAATGACGGCCGGATCAGGAGCTTCCTGCGGCAATCCGGGATAGGATGGACGGGGAAGGGGCCTTTTTTTGCGTTCTGTCTGGGAACGGGAAGAAATTTCTCCATCTTGGATGCGTTCCCTCCAGGAGGCGGCATTTCGTTTCCTTGATTTGTCGTTTAAACCCATCCGTGAGCCGGACTTTATCATAAATAATCGAAATGGTCTAAGCAAAAGATGGGGCGCCATGTCGCAATCCATAGACAAAATTCTGCCGTTTTGAACGTTTATACAGTAGGGTATGTCCTATCATTCGATTATCGGTAATTTCATGATATCACTATTGAGAATGACGAGTTTTTGTTGCTTGGTCGTTGGGGGGCTTGTGTCCCTGCTGTCAGGGGGGGCGAGCCTTGCGGGGAATGTTTCTTCCATGGCGGATTTGCAGAAACATGTGCATGAGGTGGCCTCCAGGGTTACGGCTGCTACGGTGGCTCTGGTTTCCGACGGGGGAGAGACGGGCAGCGGCGTCATTGTCTCTCCGCAGGGCCTGATTTTGACGGCGGCCCACGTCGTGGGCGGCGATGAAATCATGCGTGTGGTCTTTGCCGACGGGCGCGTGGTAAAGGGACGGGTGCTGGGCGCCAACTTCACGCGGGATGCCGCCATGGTGCAAATCATGGACGGAGGCAACTATCCTCATGTGGAACTGGGGGAATCCGACGGTCTTCATGTGGGGGATTTTGTGGTGGCTCTGGGCCATTCCAAGGGATTTGACCCGGAACGCCGCGCGCCCATCCGCATGGGAAGATTGTGCACGGACGGAAAGCAGCGCTTCCTTATTTCGGAATGTACGCTGATTGGCGGAGATTCCGGCGGTCCCCTCTTTGACCTGTCCGGCAAGTTGGTTGGCATCCATTCCTCCATTGGCCCTATGTTGAAAATCAACAACCATGTCCCTGTTTCCGTTTTCAGGAGAGACTGGGACAAACTGCTCTCCGGCAGGCATTGGGGCCAGCTGGGCCTTCATCCCATGGCGGACCCCGAATCTCCTGTGCTCGGGTTTGCCATGATGGATGTGCTGGGCGTGGACGGCGTGGTGGTGGAAGACGTTGTGGTGAATTCTCCGGCGGATACCGCCGGCATCCAGCCGGGGGACGTCATTACCCACATGGACAGCCGGAGCCTGCGTTCCGTGCGGGATATGCTCCGTGAACTGGGCAGGCACCGTCCGGGGGAAACCGTTCCATTGGTGGTGGTGAGGAAAGGTACGGCTTACAAGGCGGATCTTACATTCGGCAGGCGCGGCGACCTAATGTCCGGCCTGAAATACCAGGAACAAACTCAAGGATGATGATGAAATATTTATGGGCGGCATTTGCGGCGGCTTCCGCGTATGCCCAGGAAATAGCTTCCCCGCTGCCTCCGGAGCAGATGATTGCCCCGGAGGACAAAAGCGTGCTGGACAGCCAGGCCAAGGAGATTTTCCGGGAATGGGACAAGGTGGCTGTTCCGGTGGGGCAGTCCGTAGTGGCTCTGGTTGCCGGCAATACCCAGGTGGCTTTGGGAACAGTGGTGGGGAAGGGAAAAGTCCTCACCAAGCTGAGCGATCTCCAGAAGGAACGGCGTCCGGTCATGCTGGTGGATTCTTCCGGGCGGGTTTATGACGCCAAGGTGCTCTTTGCCCTTCCGGAGCATGATCTGCTGATGATGGATGTGCCGGGGCTTCCCGCTCCTCCCATTGACCTGGATTCCTATGTGCAGGCGAAGGAAGGGGACGTGATTGCAGCCGTATCGCCCACAGGGCATGTGAGCGACTTCGGAGTCGTTTCCGTGGCTCAGCGCAGCCTGCGGGCGGATGACCAGCCTTATCTCGGCATTGTTTCCGATCCCCGCTGGGACGGGGAGGGGGTTATGATAGGCGGCGTGGAAGCCGGAAGCGGCGCGCACCGCAGCGGATTGACGGCCGGCGATGTGCTGATGAAGCTGAATGGAAAGCCGGTGGACGGAATGTACTCCATCCGTGCCGCCATGGTCGGGGTGCGTCCTGGTGAGACGGTTCCCGTGGAAGTAAGGCGGCGGAACCAGGTGATAGAAGGAAAACTCCTCACGGGGCCCAGGCCAAGGGTGATGAAATTCCCGCAAAAGCGTCTCGACATGATGAACTCCATGGGCAACCGGATGAGCTTGAAAAGGGATGAATTCCCTTTGGTTATCCAGTCGGACATGACCTTGTTCCCGGAACGGGCCGGATGCCCGGTCATTGACGTCAACGGAAAATTTGTTGGGCTGGCTCTGAGCCGGGCCGGACGCACGGAGACCTATATCCTGCCTTCCTGGATATGCAGGGAACTGGTGGAAGGAGTGCTCCCGCAGGTGCAGCAATACCGGGCGGGACGCGGAGAAAACATTCCGGAGGCCCAGCCTGTGGATGATTCCTATGATGCCCGGCGTCTGGAGGAAAACCGGCGAAAGGTGGAGGATAAGATGAGCCGTCAGGGCCTGGTACCCAAAGTTTATTAAGCCTGCCCGGATGCCGGAAGGCGGCAGGTGAACTTTTTCGGCAAGCCGCATGGCTTCGAGACCTCTTCCTCCGCCTGCCGCATTGGAGCCGCGGGAAACAGGGCGGACATTGTTCCCGTGCCGGAAAAATGTCCGGAGTGGTTTATTCCCTCAATCCATGGCGTCAGGAGAAGAAAAATAAAAAAACGGGCAGCAATGCCCGTTTTTCTGAATCATCCGGATATACTCCAGAGCAGCTTCCGGCTTCCCGGATATCGGAAGAAAATTTACTTGTCAGAGGAAGCCGCTCCCGGCCTTTCCTTGAAAATCATCAGTTCCGTCAAAACGACGGTGCGGCCGGTGGAATCCGGGGAAATAATCATAACCACTTTTCGTCCCGGGTAGGTCGTCAGCATCATGCCTCTGTCCTTCACCTTGACGACTTTGCCGTTCTTTAAACGGGTCATGTACGTCAAATTGGCGGGGGTGGTGCGGGAAATGTTGCTGTCTGTAGAGTTCTTGCCGAAAATGTAAGTGGATTTGCTGGGCAGTTCGATAGCGCTCTTTTCTCCCGAGGGAGGTTTGGGAAGTTCCAAAGTGAACGTGCGTCCGGTCAGGTTCTGGATGTAAACGCAGTTCAGCGGCAGTTCCGACTCATTAATAAAATCCAGCGTCAATTCCCCTTTGCTGTTTTTGCCGACCAGAGCCAGGGTTTTGGAGCCAAGATCGGGCGGCAGGGGCTTGCTGACGAGTTTATTGGTCGGCATGCCTTTCTGGTCCAGGCCCCCGAACAGGGTAATGATCTTGCTCTTGGGGTAAACGCTGCGGCGCCCCGGAAGGGCGGCGCGGATTTCCACTTTTTCCAGCCTTTTGGAATCAATAGGCATGTAAATGGGAGAAGGAAGAGACATGGGCTCCTTCAGAACGAACCGGATGCCGTTGACGGCGGCTGGCGGCAGGGACTTGTCCACGGTATCGGATGCCGGAGCATTTGCTACCGGTTGGG
>ENA-ORRI01001043-ORRI01001043.1-human-gut-metagenome-genome-assembly--contig:-NODE-1043-length-12248-cov-3.07373_pt1 | contig 12248 bp, 8 predicted proteins | sample MGYA00242172_ERZ509128 | MGnify/ENA primary metagenome ERZ509128 (study PRJEB26280, sample SAMEA2338623) | human gut metagenome | biome: human gut; feature: human-associated habitat; material: faeces... | reverse complement strand
CCCGTCTGAAGGGGGTCGGCTTGCTTTCGCGTGAGGATGCCATCTCGTTGGGCTGTACCGGCGGTACGGGCCGTGCCTGCGGATGGGCCAACGACGTGCGCAAGCACCATCCCTACGCGATGTACGGCAAGGTGGACTTCAAGGAAATCACCTATACCCATGGTGATTCGTTTGACCGCTATATGGTGCGCATGGACGAAATCATGGAATCCTGCCGGATCATAGAACAGTTGATAGACAACGTGCCCGAAGGGGAGTTCCGGGTGAAGACGAAGCCCATCCTCAAATTGCCCGAAGGCGTGTTTACGGCTTCCGTCGAGGCCAGTCGTGGCGAGTTCGGCGTGTTCCTCATCAGCCGGGGGGACAAGATGCCTTACCGTTTGCATTACCGGAGCACGGGCCTGCCGTTGGTGCATGCCATGGACACCGTGTGCCGGGGCGGGAAGATAGCCGACCTGATTGCCATCGGCGGTACGATGGACTTCGTGATACCGGATATTGACAGATAACATACAGACACATTTAAATATATGGATCAAGCATTTTTGGATTATTACAGCCTGGAACCGTTCACGCAGTGGATACACCGTACGTTGTGCGGCGTGATGCCTGAGGACTGGGCTGTTTTTATCGAAGGGTTGGCGCTGGGCATAGTCATTTTGTTGGCATACGCCGTGTTGGCCGTGGTGCTCATTTACATGGAACGCAGGGTCTGCGGCGCTTTCCAGTGCCGTATAGGGCCGAACCGTGTGGGGGGCAAAGGCGGGTTGTTGCAAGTGCCGGCCGACGTGTTGAAGATACTGACCAAGGAGATCATACGCCTCAGGAAGTCCGACCATGTGCTTTATGAACTGGCGCCTTATTTAGTGATTCTGGCTTCCGTCATTTCGTTTTCCTGTCTGCCCTGGCACAAGGGAGCAGAGATTCTGGACATGCAAATAGGGATATTCTTCGTGTTGGCCGCTTCGAGCATCGGGGTGATCGGCATTTTGTTGGCCGGATGGAGCAGTAACAGCAAGTACACGATTATCGGTGCCGTCCGCAGTGGTGCCATGATTATCAGCTATGAGCTGTCTTTGGGTATCACGGTACTTACGATGGTCATCCTGAGCGGGACGATGAGCATCAGCGGCATCGTGGAAAGCCAGGCCGGAGGATGGAACATTTTCAGGGGACATGTCCTGACGTTGGTGGCTTTTGTCATTTACCTCATTTCCGGCAATGCCGAAGCCAACCGCGGGCCGTTCGACCTGGCTGAAGCCGAGCAAGAATTGACAGCCGGTTACCATACGGAATATTCCGGCATGCATTTCGGCTTTTTCTACTTGGCCGAGTACCTGAACCTTTTCATTACGGCAGGTATTGCCACTACGCTTTTCTTAGGGGGGTGGATGCCTTTGCATGTGGCCGGGCTCGACGGGTTCAATGCCGTGATGGACTATGTTCCCGGTATCGTATGGTTTCTGGGCAAGACGTTTTTCGTCATATTCCTGTTGATGTGGATCCGGTGGACCTTCCCCCGTTTGCGTATCGACCAGGTGCTGACGTTGGAATGGAAATACCTCATGCCCTTGTCGCTCGTAGTCATGTTGGCCATGGTGGTGATGAAGGTTTTCGGATTGGTTTTTTAAAACGATAGTAATGAAATGAGTAAATTCACAAAATATATAAAGAGATATTGGCGTAGCACGGAGAGTCTGGCGGGAGGACTGAAAACGTCCATCAAGGTGTTCTTCCGGAAGAAAGTGACGGAGCAGTATCCGGAAAACCGGCATACGACGCTTTACATACCGGAACGTCATCGGGCACAGTTGGAAATGATTCATGACGACCGGAACCAGCATCATTGTGTGGCCTGCGGGTTGTGCCAGATGGCCTGTCCCAACGATACGATCCGTGTGGTTTCCGAAGTGAGGGAAGATGCGGAAGGAAAGAAGAAGAAGTATTTGGTGAAGTATGAATATGATTTGGGTTCCTGCATGTTTTGCCAGCTTTGTGTCAATGCCTGTCCGCATGGCGCCATACGTTTTTCCAATGATTTTGAGAATTCGGTTTTCGAGCGTGACAAGTTGCTGCTCACGTTGAACCGGGAAGGTTCGGTGTTGGCACCGGCTCCCGAGAAAAACAAACCTATAAAAGCATAATGTAATATGGAAGGAATCACTCTTGGGCAAGTAGTTTTTGGGGTTGTCTCACTGATGATGGCGGTCTGTTCGGTGTTGGCTGTGACGTCGGGGCGTATTTTGCGTGCGGCCACGGCTCTGTTGTTTGTGCTTTTCGGGACGGCCGGCCTTTATTTCATGTTGGGCTATACCTATTTGGGAGCGGTGCAGTTGTCGGTTTATGCCGGAGGTATCGTCGTGCTTTATGTCTTCTCCATCCTGTTGACCCGTTCGGACAAGAACATGAACGAACGTATCCCACGGGGACGTTGGTTTGCGGCCATGCTGACGGTATTGGCCGGTTTCGGGTTGACGGTATTCTTGCTGTCGTCTTACGGTTTTGCACGTTTCTCCGTTCCTCCGTTGGTGGAACTGGATCCGGTGAAAGTCGGCAACGCGCTTGTCGGAATGGGGAAATACCAGTTTGTCCTGCCTTTCGAGGTCGTCAGTGTGTTGTTGTTGGCCTGCATGATCGGTGCCATCATGATTGCGCGTAAACGTTGATTAAACAAACAGAGTTATGGAAATAGATGCTTTTTATTATCTGATACTGAGTACGGTGATGATGTTTGCCGGTATTTACGGCTTTTTCACGCGACGCAACCTGTTGGCCACGCTCATCTCCGTGGAATTGATGCTGAATGCCACGAACATCAACTTTGCCGTGTTCAACCGTTATTTTTATCCGGGTGCGCTCGAAGGCCATTTCTTCACGCTCTTCGGCATTGCCATCTCGGCGGCGGAAACGGCTGTGGCCATTGCCATTATGATAAATGTGTACCGTAATGTCCGGAATATCCAGACGGATGATGTCAGCGACCTGAAGGGTTGACGCCGGAAACTGATAAAAAGAAGAATGATATGGAATATACGATATTGATACTCCTCCTGCCCGTACTGAGTTTCTTAGTGTTGGCTCTGGCAGGTATGAAGATGTCCCACCGCGCAGCCGGTCTGGTCGGTTCGTTGTCATTGGGGGCTGTGGCCGTGTTGAGTTATGCCGTGGCATACGGTTATTTCACCTTGCCGCGTTTGGCCGACGGGACGTTTGGGACCCTGGTACCTTATAATTTTGTATGGTTGCCTTTCACGGCCGGCCTGCATATCGACATGGGCATCCTGCTCGACCCTATCTCGGTGATGATGTTGGTGGTCATTTCCACCGTCTCGCTCATGGTGCACATCTATTCTTTCGGGTATATGAAAGGGGAGAAGGGTTTTCAGCGTTATTACGCTTTCCTGAGCTTGTTCACCTTTTCGATGCTCGGCTTGGTGGTAGCCACGAACATTTTCCAGATGTATGTGTTTTGGGAACTGGTGGGCGTGTCCTCTTACCTGCTCATAGGGTTTTATTACACGAAGCCTGAAGCCATCTCCGCTTCCAAGAAAGCTTTTATCGTGACACGTTTTGCCGACCTCGGATTCCTCATCGGTATCCTGATTTACGGTTATTATATGGGTACGTTCACCTTTGCGCCTGCCGAGGAGAACCTTATGCAAGGCGCATTGATGCTGCCGTGGGCATTGGGGCTGATGTTCGTGGGCGGTGCCGGTAAGAGCGCCATGTTCCCGCTCCACATCTGGTTGCCCGATGCCATGGAAGGTCCTACGCCGGTGAGTGCGTTGATTCATGCGGCCACGATGGTCGTGGCCGGAGTGTACCAAGTGGCACGGATGTTCCCGCTTTATATCGCATACGCGCCGGAAACGTTGCACATTGTGGCCTACGTCGGGGCTTTCACGGCTTTCTATGCCGCTTCCGTGGCTTGCGTGCAAAGCGACATCAAGCGGGTGTTGGCCTTTTCCACCATTTCCCAAATCGGGTTCATGATGGTGGCTTTGGGAGTCTGCACTGGCATGCCGAGCCATGAAGGCGGTCTGGGCTACATGGCTTCCATGTTCCATCTTTTCACCCATGCCATGTTCAAGGCTTTGCTCTTCCTCGGCGCGGGTTGCATCATCCATGCCGTGCATAGCAACGAGATGTCCACGATGGGCGGCTTGCGCAAGTATATGCCGGTGACGCATGTCACGTTCCTCATCGCTTGCCTGGCCATTGCCGGTATCCCGCCGTTTTCCGGTTTCTTCTCCAAGGACGAGATCCTGACGGCTTGCTTTGCTTTCAGCCCGGTGATGGGTTATGTCATGACTTTCATTGCAGGGATGACGGCTTTCTACATGTTCCGTCTGTACTATTGCATTTTCTGGGGGCACGAGAACAAGGAACTGCATGCCGCGCACGTGCCGCACGAAAGTCCGCTTACGATGACTTTCCCGTTGATGGTATTGGCTGCCGTGACCTGTCTGGCCGGTTTCATTCCCTTCGGGCATTTTGTCACGGGCGACGGTTTGTCTTACGACATCCATTTGGACGGTGGCGTGGCAGCCACAAGTTGCGTGGTGGCTGTATTGGCCATCGCCTTGGCCACTTTCATGTATGCCCGCAGCGAACAGCCGGTGGCCGATGCCTTGGCTCGTCGTTTCCCGAAACTGCACCGTGCGGCCTACCGCCGTTTTTATATGGACGAAGCCTGGCTGTTCGTCACCAAACGGATTATTTTCCGCTGCGTGTCTGTACCGTTGGCATGGTTCGACCGCCATGTGATAGACGGTTTCATGAACTTCCTGGCTTGGGGCACCCGTGCTTCGGCCGAGGAAGTGCAGCCCATGCAGAGCGGGCGGATACAGGCTTACGTGATTTGGTTCCTGAGCGGCATTATCCTTTTGACTTTGGTCTTGTTGGTCGTCTGACTATTCTTTAAAAAAGTAAAAACGATATGAATATATTAAGTCTTTTCGTATTGATTCCCCTGTTGATGATGCTCGGTCTGTGGATGGCCCGTAGTGTCAACCAAGTGCGGGGAGTGATGGTAGCCGGTTCTTCCGCGTTGTTGGTGCTGGCGGTCTGGCTTGCCGTGGATTATCTCCGGCTTCGTGCGTTGATTGCCAATCTGCCTTTCCCGCAGCCTGAGATGCTCTACACGGATAGTGTCGTGTGGTACGCTCCCTTGCATATCTGTTATTCCGTCGGGGTGGACGGCATTTCCGTGGTCATGTTGCTGCTGAGTGCCATCATCGTGTTCACGGGCACTTTCGCTTCATGGAAACTGAAACCCCTCACGAAAGAATATTTCCTGTGGTACACGCTGCTTTCCACGGGCGTGTTCGGTTTCTTCATCTCCACTGACCTTTTCACCATGTTCATGTTTTATGAGGTGGCCCTCATCCCGATGTACCTGCTCATCGGCGTATGGGGCAGCGGGCGCAAGGAATATGCCGCCATGAAACTGACGCTGATGCTGATGGGCGGGTCGGCTTTCTTGCTCATCGGTATCCTGGGCATCTATTACGGGGCCGGGGCGCAGACGATGAATGTGTTGGAGATTGCCGGACTGCATAACATCCCCGAAGGGATGCAACGGCTGTTCTTTCCTGCGGTGTTCCTGGGTTTCGGCGTGTTGGGTGCCTTGTTCCCGTTCCATACATGGAGCCCGGACGGCCACGCTTCCGCCCCCACGGCGGTGTCCATGTTGCATGCCGGGGTGTTGATGAAACTGGGCGGATACGGGTGTTTCCGCGTGGCCATGTACCTGATGCCTGAAGGGTTGGCCCAGTGGGGCGACTTCTTCCTGATACTGACTACGGTTTCTGTGGTTTACGGGGCTTTCAGTGCCGTGGTGCAGACCGATTTGAAATACATCAACGCCTATTCTTCCGTGAGCCATTGCGGCCTGGTGCTTTTCGCCTTGCTGATGGCGACCCGCACGAGCTGCACGGGCGCCATCCTGCAAATGCTGAGCCACGGGCTGATGACGGCCTTGTTCTTTGCCCTTATCGGCATGATATACGGCCGGACGCACACCCGTGACGTGCGCGAGTTGAACGGATTGATGAAGGTCATGCCTTTCCTGGCTGTGGGGTACGTCATTGCCGGTCTGGCCAATCTCGGCCTGCCCGGCCTGAGCGGCTTCGTGGCCGAGATGACGGTGTTCGTGGGTTCTTTCGAACATCCCGATGTGTTCCACCGCGCCTGCACCGTCATCGCCACGGTGAGCATCGTCGTCACGGCAGTGTATATCCTGCGTGTGGTGGGCAAGATTCTTTATGGCACGTGCCGCAACCCCGGGCATCTGAAGTTGACGGATGCCACGTGGGACGAGCGTTTTGCCGTCATTTGCCTGATTGTGTGTGTGGCAGGACTGGGACTTGCCCCGTGGTGGGTGAGCGACACCGTCAGTTTCAGTGTAGAGCCTATTGTTTCACATTTTAATCTTCCCTGATCCAAGTCATGAACAGTAATTTATCTGCTATATTGTCTTTGCATGCCGAGCTTTCGTTGGTGTTGATTCTGTTGGTAGCCCTCTTGGCCGACCTTTTTGCCGGGCCGCTGCGCCGGCGTTGGTTCCATCCGGCCGTTTGCGTGCTGATGGCCCTCCAGATAGGATTGAACCTTACGCCCGACACCCGCGCACTCTTCGGCGGCATGTATGTCAACACCCCGTTCACATCTATCGTCAAGTCCATCCTTTCGGCCGGCACGTTGCTTATCTTCCTCCAAAGCGGCGAATGGCTAGGGCGGAAAGACACGCATTATAAACAAGGCGAGTTCTACGTGCTGACGCTCGCCACCCTGTTGGGCATGTTCTTCATGGTGTCCGCCGGGCATTTCCTGATATTCTACATCGGATTGGAGATGGCTAGCATCCCCATGGCCTGCCTCGTGGCCCTCGACAAATACCGCCACCACAGCGCGGAAGCCGGTGCCAAGTTTATCCTGAGCACGATGTTCTCTTCCGCCTTGCTGCTCTACGGCCTGTCGTTCATCTACGGCACTTCCGGCACGCTCTATTTTGCCGACCTTCCGGCCATGCTTCAGGGCAGCGCGTTGCAGCAGTTTGCCCTGGTGCTCTTCCTGGCCGGGATGGGATTCAAGATGAGCCTCGTGCCCTTCCATCTGTGGACAGCCGATGTCTATCAGGGGGCACCCACAAGCGTGACGGCTTACCTGAGTGTCATTTCCAAGGGAGCCGCTGCCGTGGCCTTGGCCATCGTCCTGCGTTTTGTGTTCCCTTTGATGAAAGAAGACTGGACGCTCGCCGTGGCCCTGCTTTCCGTCGCCAGCATCACCGTGGCCAACCTGATGGCCGTTTTGCAGGGCGACATGAAGCGTTTCATGGCCTTCAGCAGCATCTCGCAGGCCGGTTATATCCTTCTGGGTGTGCTTGCAGGTACGGCTCAGGGCATGGCCTCGCTGGTGTTCTATGTGGCCGTGTATGTGGTGGCCAACGTGGCCGTCTTTGCCGTCATCAGCACCGTCGAACAGCACGCGGGCGGCCAGACGGGCCGTGACGCTTACCGCGGGCTTTATCGAACGAACCCGCGCCTGACGTTGGTGCTGACGTTGGCCCTGCTCTCGTTGGGCGGCATACCCCCGTTTGCCGGTTTCTTCTCCAAGTTCTTCATCTTCGCGGCGGCCTTTGCCGCGGGTTTCACGGCCTTCGCGGCCTTTGCCGGGGGGTGGTGGTTGGTCGTGTTCCTCGCGTTGGTGAACACCATCGTCTCCCTTTTCTACTACCTGTTGGTGGTCAAGGCCATGTACATCTCCGAGCCCCTCACGGCGGACGGGCTCCCGGCGGTGGCCCCCTTGCGCAGCCATCCGGGCGTGCGCCTCACGTTGGCGCTCTGTACGGCGGGCATTTGCCTGTTGGGCGTGGCGAGCTTCGTCTACGAGGGCCTGGCGCGTTGGGCGGGGATGATGTAGGAATCCTTTTTTGCTAACAAAAGGATTAACAATCTGATTTCGGATTTCTATGATTTAATTTGCTGAAAATCAGTATACTGAAATTATAAAATCACTTGGCGCAGAATGATTTTTCGTTCTGCGCCAAGTGATTTTTCATTTGGCGCAGATTGATTTTATAAAGTGCTTTTCCTTGACAAATGCGAAAAAAAACTTTTTTGCTGATATAATCCTAATTTAAGTTTAAATAGTCCAATGATAGGGAAAGGATTACTCGTTATATTTGCAGTGTATCAAGGTTCTTCATTGAATTAAGATTCACTTTCCCGGGAGAATGGGAGGGTACGTAACATTAATAATTAACTTAAATTTCTGTGTAATGAAAAACAGGTTACTCGCCTTAATGGCACTTTGTGGTGCGACATCGTCCACCTTACCTTTATGGGCCGCGTGGGAAGACCCGGAGTTGCAATTCGTAGAGCCGAATCTGGCCACTGACGGCACAGGCGGCGGAGTGTACTACGTCTATCATGTGGCTACCCAGAAGTTCATGGGGAATTCAGCCACGCGTCTGGTTGTGTCCGACCAAGGTCAGGAAGTTACCCTGACTTACGGTGAGGATTATGAATTGAGCCGTCGTCCGGAAACGGATCCGGAATATTTCACGGGGAAAGGATGGCGCCTGAGCATGATGAACGCGCCCACCAACGGGGGATACCATGAGTTGTTCCTCAATACGGGCGGTGCCGAGATTTACGTGGACCACAACAAGACGGGCCACATCTTGTGGAAAATCGTGAAGGAAGGCGAGGTGTACCGTATCAAGGTGATTGACGAGGACAAGCTTTACGGCGTGGCAGCCCAAGATGGTTTGTATGCCAACTCATACATTGCGGTAGGCGAAGGCGAGACCGAGGTGGATCCGTTGATTGACAAGAGTATGGCCGGACAAGAGAATGCCGGGGATGAATGGAAATTCGTGTCTGTGGAAGCTTATGAGGCTTTCCAAGCCAAGAAGAAGTTGTTGGGACAGTTGAACAAGGCAGATGAAGTTGGTTTTACTGGTTACGGGGAATATGCCGATGTCTACAATAATCCGAAAGCTACGGCAGAAGAGGTCGAGGCTGCGGCAACTAGCCTTAAACAAGCTATTGTGAATTGGCAAAGTTCGAATGCTACACCGGAGCATCCCGTGGACTTCACCAATGTCATTACAAACAATTCGTTTGAGGACGGCACAACCAATGGATGGACTACCGTAGGTACTCCTGGTGTTCAGTCCGTCAGCTATGAGACTCCCACGAATGAATACAAGATGCAGAACTTTACGGAGAAATGGACATGGGCAGATGGTTCGAACCTAAACAGTTTGGCAAACGACCCGATGGAAGTGTCTCAGGTTCTGGAAAATATGCCGGTAGGTAAATACCGCCTGACAGCCAACACTATAGGTTACCAACAAGGCAATAGGGACATAGTGCCTTATGGAGTGTATCTTTATGCAGAGAACAGTGGTATCGAGTCGCGTGCGGAAGCCCATAGCCTGGAGTTCGGTGGATTAAGGGATGGGGTTGTTTCAGAGAGCGACCCATATCCCCGTAACACTGTATTGGAATTCTTTGCCATGAACGGAACCATTAAAGTGGGGTTCAAGACTGTTAATACGAATTGTAACTGGGTAGGCGTGGACAATTTCAAATTGGAATATTTAGGGCAGGTTGAAGGCGGTATGGCCGAGGAGTTGAAGAAAGTCATTACGCAGGCTGAGGAGTTGAAGAATGGTTATGACCTCCAGTTCAAGAAATATTCGGCTGCCGGTGAAACCAAATTCAACCAATCGGTTGAGACGGCCAAGCAGGCGGCAGACAATCCGGACACGGATGACAAGACATTGGGACTGGTGCTTACTTCATTGCAAGAAGGTATGGACGAGTTGAAGGCCGACGTGAATGCTTACGAAATATTGAATGTAAAGCGTCAGGAGCTTCTTACGGAATGGGACGAGTCGCCTTATGCGGAAGTGGATTTCCCCGAGTATGAAAAATATGTGTACGGTCTGGACGATGCCTATGAACAGCGTACGTTCGACCCGGCAGAAGTGGACAGCATACAGCCGCGTGCCGACAGGCTGTGGATGTCGTGCGTGAGGGAAGCCTTGACGAACGGAGATACTGACAACGTGACCGGATTGATGGTGAACCCTAATTTTGAGGGGAGCAATGATGGTTGGACCAAGACCGGAGATGGGGATTTCAAGAACGATGGCACAAGAGTCACTGAGGTGTGGGGCGGACAGAACTGGGAGGTCTATCAGGAAATCAACAATCTTCCTCAAGGGTCATATAAGATAAAGGCCCAGGCTTTCTATAATCCAAGTTCTACCAATGATAATGCTTGGCATGAAGGATGGGGGCAGGAAGGCGACGAGACGAGTAATATCCATGGCTACCTTTTCGGTAACGATGCTTCCGAGCCGCTTCTTCATGTGACGGCTTGTCCGCAGGAGGAAAATGTGGCTGAAAACTGTGAGGAAGTGACTTGGACCGAAGATGCTTCTTTGGCCGGAAAGTGGTTGTGTTACGGCAAGAACTCCGCACAGGAGGTATTCGAGGCTGATGAAGGGAATTACCTGAATGCCACGACTTGTTACGTGGGTAAAGACGGGAAGCTCCGTGTGGGCGTGAAGATGTCGGGTGTGACTTGGGGAGCCGCTTGGGTCGTTTTTGACAACTTTCAGGTGGAATACTTAGGTGCCGACAACATGGACGGTGCGCAAACGGCTTTGGATGCTTTGATCCGTGAAGCCAACGAGATGTTGGCTTCCGATGCTCTGACCACGCAGGAGGCCAAGGACGGTTTGAGCAAGGCCATAGAAGCAGCTTCTGGCGTGGGAGAGTTGACTCCGGAGATTTATGAGGAACAGACGGAAGCGTTGAATGCCGCCATCAAATTGGGGCAGGAGTCCATGGATGCCGCTGTGGCATTGGAGGATAAAGCCATCGTGCATTCGGATAGATTGAGCGGTACGGGCGAAGCTAGCTACGAAGCGTACGTGGGAACAGAGGGGTATGGTGAGTTGGAAACTTTGGTCGGTGAAATCCTCGACAACAAAATTGCCGATGCGGGCATCTTTGCCACTTTGGATGAAATCAGCGGTTATTCCCTGCGTCTGGACAAGGCTTATTCCAAGATGCTGAGTGCACATATCGATTTCACCACGGCAAGCAAGGACGAGCCGGTGGATGCCACGGGATTGATAGTCAACCCGAGCTTCCAAACCAAGACGGAGAACGAACAGGGTGAAATTGTAGACACCCAGTCGGGTGAAGGATGGACGATTGAGTCGGAGTACGACATGACTGGTATTAAGGATGCCATGCTCTGTGAAATCTATAGCGACAGTAGCAAGGTGTACCAACCGTTGTACAATGCTCCTGCGGGTTATTACCGCGTCATCTTGAACGGCTTCTACCGTGCGGGCGGTTATATCGAGGCCGGTGTGGCCCGCCGTGACGGCACGGAGGCTCGGAATGCCGAGTTGTTCATAGAGTCCGGCAAGGGCAAGTGGTCGGAGAAGCTGCCCTCCATCTTCGAGAACGTCAGCGAGTGGAAATATGAGACCAGTGATGTGGCATTGCCGGATTCTCTGTTCCCTGAATCCGACAAGTTGTACCATTTCATCGTAGATCAACCGGGCGGTGCGAAGTTGGCCTTTGAGGACGGTGCCTATGAGTGTGACACGTACTTCTACGTGGGTGAAGGCGAAGTGCCGGTATTGGGTGTCCGCAAGACGGGCATGCTGACGAACGACTGGTCTTGCTTCGACAACTTCCGTCTCTATTACTTGGGAGATGGCGATGCCAACAAGCCGGACGGTTTCGTAGATAGCATTGACGGCGTGGCGGCCGACGGTACGGCCAAGGTGGTAAGTTCCGCTTGGTACACCATCAACGGTGTACGTGTGGCCGAGCCAAAGCAGCGTGGCATTTACATCCGCCAGGACATGATGAACGACGGCACGAAGAAAACAGTGAAGGTATTAGTTAAGTAGTGTTTTGCTAAAGTTATTAATAGGAGTGGCTGTCCTGCGCCGGAAAAATGAGGCGCGGGGCAGCTTTATAAGTAAAATCAACATAGTTACCATTATTTTCAACATGGTTACCATTGTTTTTATGGATTTAAAGTATAATTTTGCATCACATCTTATATGTAATACCATATTATTATAGGATAAAGAACATTAATTATTAACTTAAATTTCTGTGTAATGAAAAACAGATTACTTGCCTTGATGGCACTTTGTGGTGCGACATCGTCCACCTTACCTTTATGGGCCGCGTGGGAAG
>ENA-ORRI01001040-ORRI01001040.1-human-gut-metagenome-genome-assembly--contig:-NODE-1040-length-12275-cov-17.8786_pt1 | contig 12275 bp, 9 predicted proteins | sample MGYA00242172_ERZ509128 | MGnify/ENA primary metagenome ERZ509128 (study PRJEB26280, sample SAMEA2338623) | human gut metagenome | biome: human gut; feature: human-associated habitat; material: faeces... | reverse complement strand
TAAACTCCGGGAATCGCAAAGCCGGAACATTAAGGACTTTCTTATCCTTATTATCTGCCATAATCATTACTCTTTAATTTTGTTGATACATTCCATTCGAACCAGTCTCAATTTGCGACCAGTTACTCATTCCCTTTCTGCTTTTCGTCATCGTATGCTTGAATTTCATCTTGTATTACCTGCTTCAAGTCTTCTTGCGGAATAATCAGCCGATAGTCAGCAACGCCAATAGGTTTATCCATTCCATCAAGTGACAATTCCACATCCACATGATTCTTTTCTGCACAAAGAATGATGCCGATGGAGGGGTTCTCCCCCTCGCCGCGTTCTGTCCTGTCAAGAATGGAAAGATAATAATTCATTTTCCCCGCATATTCAGGTTTGTATCTTCCTGCTTTTAGTTCAATGGCTATCAGACTTCTAAGTCCTCTATGGAAAAAGAGTAAATCTACAATGCCACTCCTACCTTTGTATTCAATTGGATATTGATTACCAATATAGGTGAAACCTTTTCCGAGTTCGAGTAGAAATAGTTTTATTTTTTCTACAAGTCGGTGTTCCAAGTCCAATTCTAACACTGGCTCTGTTACACCCAAAAAGCCAAGATTGTATGTGCTTTTGATGACTTCGTTGGCATATGCGGCAACCGGTACAGGCAGGGTTGTGGCAAAATTATTGTCTTTTTCAACAGGCAGGCACGATTGTTCATACATATGAAGATTTATGGCATTAACTAAAATATCACGATTCCAGCCCTTTGTTACGGTTTCAACGGCATAATAAAGTATAGCGTCATCGTTGTCCTTTGTCCATTTATTAGCCATGAGTTCAGCAGTGTGTCCCCACGGCAAAACTGCAACAGCGTGTTGCAGTTTTAACGATGAGTTACAAAACCTGCAATAAAACTTCTTCATCAGCCATAAACTGCGAGGTGACAATCCCATTTTGGGATAACGCTGTTTTAAGTCGATTGACAACCGCTGTACCACACCAGCTCCATGCTTTGAATCTAACTTCTTTTCTTGTAACAGTCTGCCGATTTCCCAATGCGCATTGCTAATGTTATCGGAAATACTGCGTGCTATGGAAATTCTTGTCCTTTCTAAAACTGCAACAGCGCGTTGCAGTAATTCGTTATAGTCAACCGTGATTTCAAGCTCTTTATCGTTTGCCATAATTAAAATATTAATCTTATGAATCTTGCCGTAATATCCTTATTTCAAATAGCTTCACTGTATCTTTAATCCTTTATTGCGTCTAATATCAGAATCAATTCCGATTCTGCAATATCGCATTTATCAAAGAGATACCGCAAACAATTTAACTTACCCTTATTGTCCAATGATGTCCACACATACTTATCTGGTGCAATCATCGTGCAATAATGTAAATCGGCTTTTTTAGATGACCAAAAATAACTTCCTGCATCGAAAAGGGCATCCACAATGTCAGGATAACGTTCAGAAACTATGGATATGATTTTTAACATCATGTTTTTCCAAATAGTTTCTGCATGTTCCTGACCAAACAATCTGAATCCTTTTAATTGTCTGTTTGTTGGTGAAAATGTTTCATCTTCTAATGATACTTCATCTACAGGCTTCGGTAAAGGTGTAAATGATGTATGAGGTAAAGGATATAGTTTTAAGAAGGTGTCAACTATTTCTTTTCCCCTTTGCTCCATTTCAACAGGTGTCCACTTTGAACAAGCCATAACACTACGTGTAAGACGATATTTTGAATCCTTATATCCGGGGAAAGACTCCCCGTCTATCACTTTACCATCTCGTTTTACATCGAAAGAGTTATTGCTTAATTCGCTATTGATACCAGTTAAGGTGAGATTGGCAAATGTATGCAAATATTTTTCCTTTATCTCCTCATAGTTGCTGCCAAGCATGGCTTTCCAATCGGCGTTAAGGGTTTGCGGCATGATATGTTCCAGTGTGGCCGTTTTATTTTTCATATCGCTTGCTACATCGTTATATTCCCCAGGAATAGCATTCTCAAGGCGTTCAAAAAGAAATATCTGAAATGGCTTCATCATGTGATAAGCATCACGTGTTTTAATTGCTTCTATGAATTGCGTATCTCTCGGTAGGAGATAATTACCATCACGGCGCAATATATGATATGCAAGTATATCAGAATAACTTGCAGACAAAGGAATGTCTGCTGCCCTGTATTCGTCAATACTTCTCAGCACGTCCTTATGCAATGCACAGAACACTTGTGTCAATGCGTTACCCGGCATATTGCACACGATACGGCGAGCCATATAATTTTCAACCAAGTCAATAGCCTTATAAACTTCATCCTCTTGAAGACCATTTTCATCGGCATACTTCAAGAATTGCATAAAGAATACATTTACCACATCGGTGTCTATGTTGCAGATATGGCTCATTTTCTTTGAAAGACGTGGTGTGGAAAGTTGGCTCTTTGTTACTTGCCGATAATATTTGGCATAATCAAGCATTTGTGCAAGCTCTTCTTTCCTGTCTTTCACCTCCATGTATTTTTTCCACTCTTGATACATATATGGAAGTCTGACATGGCGTTGCCGCTGCTGTCTTATGGTAAGATAATCACGCAAGAACATTGTAGGCTCGTTGTCTGTGGCCTGTTCAATCTTTTGCCAATAATCCTTAAAACATTGTTGCTGTTCTTCAGGCGAAAGCGACATCAAAAGATAATTGCGTATTTTGTCAGCTTCGGTAAGTGCAAGTCCGGTCGAGTTAAGACTCTCAAATATCAGTTGCGCATCGTCGTTATTGTCAAGCTCTATCGTGATAATCTGCAAACGTTCTATGGTGTTCAATAAATCATCAAACGAAAATTCTTGCGGAGTTTTAGTCAATAAGCCATAGAAATACATGAAGTTGCGTGTAACCTTGGATTCGGCAATGAATTTATCCTCTGCATTATCAAAAATCAGGTCATAGGCTATTCGGTCACTTTCAATAGGAACGAGTTTGATTTTCCTATCTGCACTACTAAATTTAGCAAGCAGGAACATTTCGTATGCTTCATTCAGTCTGGCTTCATTGCTGACTAATAATTTCCCATCTTTTACTGCCTTTATACCTGCCAGCAACAAAAGAGATATGGTCGTTATACGCTGCTGCCCATCTATCACTAACCTATTTCGTCCATAAGCATCAGCCGAAGCTGTAACAATTGAACCGAAGAAATGAGTTTGCTTATGTTGCTTGCTTAATTTCACCAAGTCGTTAAACAACTGTTCACAGTTATCTATCAGCCAATCATAATTTCGCTGATATACAGGGATTATGAATTGCTTCATATTCCCTTCAATAAAGTTACTCAATAGTATTGCACTACCAATCATATTTTCTTACTCTATAATTCCCAATTCTTTCAAATACACATCAATCTCCTTATCCAGTTCAGCACGTTTGGCTTCCAGTTCCTTGATTTCAGACATTACCGCTTTGATGTCAATCGGTTCTTCTTCCTCAAAGGTGTCCACATAGCGAGGGATATTCAGGTTATAATCATTGTCGGCTACCTCTTGCAGCGTGGCAAGGTGACTGTACTTTTCTATTTCCTTGCGGTCACGGTAGGTTTCGATTATCTTTTGAATGTGTTGCGGACGGAGCTTGTTTTGGGTCTTGACCTTTTCAAACTCCTTGCTTGCATCAATAAACAGAATGTTGTCATCCTCTTTACGGCATTTCTTCATCACAAGGATGCAAGTTGGTATGCTCGTACCATAGAAGATATTGGCAGGCAAACCAATGATAGCATCTATGTAGTTCTTCTTCTCAATGAGGAAACGGCGGATTACCCCCTCTGCATTTCCACGGAACAATACACCATGAGGTGCAACGCAAGCCATTGTGCCACCCTCATTCAAATGGTAAATCATATGGAGGATGAAAGCATAATCGGCGGTTTTCTTCGGTGCAAGCCGCCCTGCCTTGCTGAAACGGTCATCGTTGTTGAACTTGTCAGCGGCACTCCATTCTGCGGAGAACGGAGGATTTGCCACTACCGCATCAAACTGTGTATCGCCAAAGGCATCCCATTCCAATGTATCGCCGTTCTCTATCTTAAAATTGCTGAATTTGATACCATGCAATAGCATATTCATTCGGGCAAGGTTGTAAGTGGTCGGATTCTTTTCCTGTCCGTAAATATCCACTGCATGACCTACCTTTGCCGCACGGAGAAGCAACGAGCCACTACCGCAAGTCGGGTCATACACATTGCGAAGCCGTGCATGACCGATAGACACTATCTCTGCCAATATCTGACTGACTTCTTGCGGTGTGTAAAATTCTCCGGCTTTCTTTCCGGCTCCTGCGGCAAACTGCCCAATCATATACTCATAGGCATCGCCAAGAATATCTATTTCTTCCGATGCCTCCACACCAAACTTGATGTCATCCAAAGCCAACAGCACATTGCTGACAAGCGTGTTCTTATCCTCTGCCGTCTTGCCAAGTTTAGGGGAAGCAAGGTCTATATCCGAGAACAGACCGCCAAAATCTTCCTCGCTGTCATGCCCCAACGTGCTATCCTCAATGCGTTTCAACGACCGTTCAAGGATTGGCAATATATTCTCTTTCTTCTTGATTCGGTCAATCACGGATGAAAAGAGGTAGGTCGGTTCTATGAAATAGCCGACACCTTCCAAACATTGCTTTTTCAGTTCTTCTTGCAGTTCGGCGGCATCTTCATCTTCCATAGTCCACAAATCCTTGAATGACACTTCATCATCCACCAAGGCATTGTTAGCGTATGCCTCTATCTTTTCAGACAGGTATTTATAGAAGATAAAGCCCAATGTGAAATACATGAAATCACTGGCCGACATATTACCACGCAGCTTGTTGGCGACTTCCCAAAGCTGGTCACGGAGTTTCTGTTGTAATTCTTCGCTCATATCTATTTTAGTTCTTTAATTTCATACCCAAATTTATTCGCAAGCTCAAATATCTTGTCTATATTATTTTTGCCATGTTGAGTTGATACAAGAAATTTGACACCATCACAGCTCTCAAGTACATCATGTTCAAACCACCTTGTATCTTTCTTCTTGTCTTTTGTTTGCCGTTTCCAATCATCAACCTCTTTAACAGTTTTAATCAATTTCTTGGGCAATATGGCAATCAAATCCTGATAACAAATTTGATTTTCTTGGACATAACAACGTATAACCTCTAAAGCCAATTTACCTTTTCCAAAAACACCATTTCCATTAAGGGAGTATTTTGTATAATCCTTGTCTTTATTATGTGCATCTTGATAAACGACCGAACCACTATTATTTGAAATAGGTCTGTTATCAGTATATTCAGTTATAACCGCATCGTCTATAGTTAGTGCTATCTTTTTAAAGATTTCCAGTGCCCTTTGCGGATTGACATTGAAAAATTCTCTATTTCGACGAATGCGAAAATCTGTAAGACTGTCTATTAACTCATGTACAAGCTTTTCTACCTCATTGTATTTTATAGTTCTGATTGTAGCATATATTTCAAACGGCAAAGGTACAGCTGTATTATCGAGTTCCTTTGAGCGTACATCAACAGGACGTGCGCTTTTGCCAATCTTAACCCAATCCTCACGAAAACTTGGATTCGTGAGGATATATACAAAACCCGGTTCTCTTACCTTATCCATATATTCACTCCGTTTTCAGTAAAACCAAAATATCGCCCAACGCTACTTTATAAGATTGAGTTGATGTTATATACACAAATGGATATTCGAGTTTTCCACCTGTTCGCGAAACATCTATAATACAGTTCCAATAGGTGTATAATGGAGCTTCTTCACTTGGGTCTAAGCATAATATTTTCGTTATTTTATCATCATTATCTTCTGTTTCGTATCCTATGGCAAGCAAAGCATGAGCACCATTGCCAAACTCCGTTGATATTATAACGGGATTATCTTCATCAAGAAAATCAGCTATTTCATTGATAACATCAGCATATTCTTTAGGATTCTTTCTAATTGCGTTGATATTAAAGTTTGAAGCCCTTATTTCCTTTGCCATAGTAACAAAAGAATAACCATTTCTTACTAACCCTTGTTCTTCCAAAAAGTGGCTTAGAAGCTTTCCCTTTCGGGTTCGTTTATCAGCACAATTGTATATCTGCAAATCTTCATTTGTAACAACTCCCATACAAAGCATAGCCATTGCTAACGAATAAACGGCACACGCGCCATCCATATCTCCTTGTCGTTTATGTAATGGCACAATACTCCCATTTGCATCTTTTACACGTACACCCTTGGAATCAAGTCTGATAGATTTTATTACTTTTATCGCTGCCATCTTTTATTTCAATCCCAATTAAAAGTCCTTATTATACTACGCAATCTATCCATTATCCGTGTCAGAGCCTTACGGGTCTTAATCAATCCGAGATGCTTCTCTTTCAAAGCCTTTTGTATGATTTCAGGCTGCTCTTTTTGCAGGTAATCATATTCTTTCAGGTAATGGTCAAGCACATCTGTGGCAAGACCTTCATCTTGTGCCAACGAGTTCACTGCCTTTTCTCGTTCTGTGGAGATATAGCGGTTCAAGCGTTCTTCCAGTTCGCTTGTGCCATCCGCTTTCTTCCGTTGCGCCATAAAGTTCTCTTTATCCTCATCCACATTCTTTTGGATGAAGCCGTCTATGAGTTTTGCCTTATTACGCATTTCGGCATCTTTAATCATGGTATCAATGATATTCTTTCGCCGTTCCGCATAGTCATTACTGTACGGGTCAAGGTCGGCAATCAATTCAAGGATGTAAGCCACATTGATAATGTCGCTGTGCAGAAGTTCAAGGCAGAAATCCACATCTTCTAACCGCTCATCGCCCGGTGTTTCATCACCCGACTTTACAGGTGAAACAGAATCAACTAAGATAAACGTATCGTGAATGTCAAGGTACTTGCTTCGGAAGTCCATGAACTGCTGTTCGGTCATGCCGAGGTCATCCGCATCATCATTGTAATCCTCGTATATCTGAATTTCTGCGTGTTTTCGGATAATGTCACGGAAAGCCAGTACAAAATCCTTCTTGTCCTTTTCGCTCTGTAATAGGTCTATGCTGCTTGGCTCTGGATATTTCTGTAAGAAATCCGTTGCCAACTGCTGATATTCCTTTTTCACATCCTCAAACGGAGGTCTTACTATTTCCTCTGGATTGTTGGAATTGCTGAACAGCCTGATAGCCGTATCTACATTGCTTTTCAAATCACGGAAACATACAATCTTGCCGAAACGCTTTTTCTCGTTCAACACACGGTTCGTGCGGCTGAACGCTTGCAGCAATCCGTGATACTCCAAGTTCTTATCCACATAAAGCGTGTTGAGCTTCTTGCTGTCAAATCCGGTGAGGAACATACCCACTACAAGGCAGAGGTCAAGCGGCTTCATATCCGCTTTCTTCTTTTTCATGCGCAGGTTGATGTCATCGTAGTAGGCACGGAAGTTTTCGGTAGTGAATGCAGTGCCGAACATTTCATTGTAGTCGTTCATAATGGCTTGCAATTCGTCCGCTTCACCTGTGCTTTCACTGACATATCTCCCCGTATTCATTCCTGTCTGCTCATCGTCTTGGCTACTGTTGGCAGCGTAGGTGAATACAGCTCCGATACGGATTTTCGGATTCAAGGACTTGAATATCTTGTAATAGCGGATAAGCATTGGCACGGACTGCACAGCAAACAATGCGTCAAACTCACCGTCAAAGGTTGACTTATTGAAATTATTAAGGATGAATTTGGCGATTTCTTCCATGCGGTTGGCATTGCCCTTTTCCACTTCCTCGCTTCCGTGATAATACTCCACGAGAAAACCCAACACGTTTTCATCGGCAATGGCATCCTTGATAAGATACTGATGCAAGCAATTACCAAATATCTCTTTAGTCGTATGCCCGTCCACGGCATTCTCCGTAAAGATAGGTGTTCCCGTGAAACCAAATACTTGTGCGTTGTCAAAGAACTTCATTATCCGTTTGTGGCTTTCCCCAAAGTGGCTTCTGTGACATTCGTCAAATATCATCACGATACGGGAGTGGCGTATGGCTTCTATCTTGTTGCTGTACCATGTTTTGCTGACGGCGGCATTGAGTTTCTGAATGGTGGTAATGATTATCTTGGAATTGCTGTGCAGCCGCTTCACAAGTTCATCCGTATTGTCCGTACCATCCACCGCACCCGGCTCAAAGGCTTCATATTCAGATTGGGTTTGCGTATCAAGGTCGTGGCGGTCAACCACAAACATCACTTTATCCACATCGTCCAGTTCGGATACAAGTTGTGCTGCCTTAAACGAGGTCAAGGTCTTTCCGGCTCCAGTGGTATGCCATATATAGCCGTTGTCATTGGAGTTCGTCACCTTATCCAATATCTTTTCTACGGCATAGAACTGATACGGGCGAAGCACCATCAGGCACTTGTCGCCCTCATGCAGCACGATGTATTTGCCGATGATTTTTCCGAGCGTACATTTCTCCAAAAATGCGGCTGCAAACTTATCCAATTCATTGAACGGCACATTGGCTGCGTCCGTCCAGTTGAACGTGAACTTATAGCCTCCGTTTGGATTGTTGGCGAAGTAGCGTGTGTTGACACCGTTGGAAATCACGAACAGTTGAATGTAATCAAACAACCCGTGATAAGAAGTCTTATGATAGCGTTGGATTTGGTCGTATGCCACCCTTAACTCTACGCCCCGACGTTTCAATTCAATCTGTACCAAAGGCAGACCGTTTATAAGAATGGTCACATCGTAGCGGCACTTCTTACGCCCTTCCACCGTGATTTGGTTGGAAACCTGAAATTCGTTCTGACACCACTGTTGACGGTTAAGGAACTCCACCCAGATGCGTTTGCCGTCCGCCGTGTCAAGCGGATAAAGGTCGCGGAGCTTCTTCGCCTTTTCAAAGCGTGTGCCTCCTTCAAGGTAGATGAGTATCTTGTCAAATTCCTCATCCGTAAATTCGGTACGGCCATGCTCCGCCAACCGCTTACGGTTGTGTATCTCCAACTGCCTCTTGAAATTGGCTTGAAGATTGTCCTCCTCGGCAATTTGGACATATTCATAGTCCATTTGCTGGAGCGTGGCGATAAGTCCGGCTTCTAATGCCGCTTCACTTTGTATAGACATATTCCTGTTCTACCTTTTATGCGTTACTTATTATCATTCAGACTTCTGATAATCTCAATTCCCAATGCGTTTTCTATCTTGCAAATGGTTTCCAACGACATATTCTTTTTGCCTTTCAGCACTTTGGATATGTATTGCTGGGTGCAGTTCATCTTTTCGGCAAGCATCTGTTGCGTCAAGCCGAGTTCCGTCATCCGTTTTGACATGGCGGCGGCAATCAACTGTGAATATTCCGCCCAATCCTTTTTATCCTGTTTCACACCAGTTTCCTGCTTTACGGCTTCCAAAGCCATACAAGGCATTTTATCTGTCGTTGTATTCATTGAAAGATTACCTTATCTTGTCTGGATGCAAAGGTAATACAATTATTCGAGAAAACACAACCAACGAGTTGTGTTTTTACAAAAATGATTTCTTCTCCATAAATATGAATCATTATAGGGAGTCGTTGATTTAGCGACCCCCTAAACAACTTCTACTTCAAATATAGGGGGATGTCATTTCAACAACCCCCTGTTTGGGCTATCATTCAAGTTAGAACACACCGTTTGTCAGGTTCATTGCTTCAACTTTCTTTTCCATTTTCACCTTTGCGTAAACCTGCGTTGACGCGATGCTGCCATGCCCCAAAATCTTGCTGACTGAGTAGAGTTCCGCACCTGCCGTTATCGCCAGCGTTGCCGCCGAATGGCGGCTGCTGTGATAGGTGAAATCCTTTTCTATCCCTGCCTTGTCCTTGATGCGGCGCACGTACTTCGCCACGTTGTCGGGCTTCTTCACCAACGGGAAGATGATGCCGTCCTCTCCGTTTTCGGGGCGTGGAGGAAGCAACGATAGAGCCAACGCATTGAGCGGTACGGCAACTGGCCGCTTGGTCTTGTGCTGGATGACCGACACCGTTTGTACGCCGTTTACGTCCTTGATGTCGCTCCACCGCAGCCGTTGCATGTCGCCGAGCCTAAGCCCCGTCATGCACGAGAAGCCGAAAGCCCTTTGCACGACTTCTTCCATATAGGTTTGCGGCTCTACGGCAAGAAAGCGTTTCAGTTCGTCAGCCGTCAGGTATTCGCGGTGCTTGTCCGGCGCATGGAAACGCTCCTCCCTTGTAAGTTCCTGAACGGGATTGGAAGCCATCAGTCCGTCACGCACGGCCTTGTTGAAGATGGCCTTTACCGTTTCCTCAAACAGTACGAGGGTGTAAGCCGCCAGTCTGCCGCCGTTTGCCTTTATCTGTTTACGGTTGCGGTAATTGCGCATATACCCGAACAGGCCGCTTACCAAATCCCTATCCACGTCTTTCAGCAGGACATCCGTTTTCTTGGCTCGTTTCAAATAAGTCTCAATCCGTCTGCGCACAACGTCCTTGTGCTGTATCATCTTTGGGCAGTTCCCGTCCAGCATGGCGCAACGCACATAGTCGCCACACCACTGGAGCCAGGTCATGGTCTTGGCCGCTTCGTTTTCTTCCGTCTTTTGCTTCTTCTCGAATGACGGAGGGGTAAGGATGCGCTGCGCCTGTATCTCCTGCGCCTTTCGGTAGGTCTGCTCGTTGAGTTTCCTTGCATTGGGCGCATCATCGGGTACAAGGTACAGGTGCAGGTTTTCTCTTTTGCGGAAGCCCGTTTCGTAGTATTCCAGATACAGGCTGCGGTTTCCGGCAGTCAACATTCTCACTTTGATTTCCACTTTCATAAAATTCTTCCTTTCGATTTTTGTTATACAAACATATTGTTCACGAGGTTCATAGTCTCGATTTTCTTCTTATCCACTATCTTGGCATAGACTTCGGTCATGCGGATGCTTCGGTGCCCGAGTATCTTGCTCACCGTGTAGAGGTCTGCGCCGAGGGTCAGCAACAGGGTCGCCGCCGTATGCCTGCTACAATGGTAGGTGATGTGCTTCTGTATTCCGGCCTCCTGCATCCATTCGCCCAACACTACTTCCACCGTGGTAGAGGTGATGCGCAACTGATGGAAAACCCGGTCGTCATCCTTTGACTTTCGGGGCATCCATTTCAAGGCTTCATTGGAGAGCGGTATCGTCACCGTGTTCTTGGTTTTCACCTGCTGATGCTCGATGTAGAGCGTCTTCCCGTCCGCCGCCGTGTGTATCTCGCTCCATTTCAAGGTCATCATGTCGCTGTACCGTAACCCGGTGAAACAGGAAAACAGAAATGCCTTTTTCACAATGTCGTAGCGGCACGGCGTGGCCATCAGTTGACGAAGTTCCTCAATGGTCAGGAACTCACGCATGGCGCTCAGCTTCTGCGGCTTCTCCTTTGTTTCCAACAGTTTGAAAGGATTGCGGTCTAACATTCCCTCGCTTACGGCCTTGTTCAGCGCAGCGGCAAGGCGGTTCATAAAGATGCGGCAGGTCGTACTGCTCAACGTCTTTTTGCCTTGGTTGAACGTGCAGGTTTTCAGAAAGGCGATGAAGCCCTTGCAGAAATTCTTGTCAACCTCTTTTAGGGCGAGGGTCGGCTTGCCTATATATAATAGGTATTCTTCCACCCTTGCCTGTGCGTTCCGCTTCGACCTCATGCTGGCCGGACTTAGCCCATTTTCCTCGGCGGTGTACTTCGCCACCCATGCGCTGAGCGTCATCCGTGCCTTTTTCACGTCCTCCCAGTTCACAAGACCCTTTTCCTGAATGTCGAGGATGCGTTGCGCCTTGATTTGCTCGGCCAGCTTGCGCGTGTTCCTGTTCTGCAACTTGGCGGCGGCATCCGTTTCAGGCACGAGGTAGAGTTTCAGACCCTCTTTCTTCCTTGCGCCACGATAGTACATGTCGAGATACAGGCTTACATTGCCATCGTTGAGCCTCTTTTCTCGTATGCGGACAGGCTCTTTGATTTTGATTTCTTTCTTCTTTCGTCCCATTTTCTTTTCTGTGTTATCCGATTCTTGGATTTGTTACTATATTGTATATCAGTCACTTGCAAGCGCAACAAAGATAATTCACGGCGGGACAAAAACGGGACAAAAAGCGTGCTTTTATATCCCAAATTAGGCAAATATAACTATCCAATCAAAAAACGGCCTCTATTCATAATTAACTATAAATCAGTGCTATTTGGCGGATTACGTTAGATATGTTTTCCTATGGTTTTACCCATCTGGAGTAATTGGTGG
>ENA-ORRI01001019-ORRI01001019.1-human-gut-metagenome-genome-assembly--contig:-NODE-1019-length-12502-cov-3.5288_pt1 | contig 12502 bp, 10 predicted proteins | sample MGYA00242172_ERZ509128 | MGnify/ENA primary metagenome ERZ509128 (study PRJEB26280, sample SAMEA2338623) | human gut metagenome | biome: human gut; feature: human-associated habitat; material: faeces... | reverse complement strand
GTTGTTGACCATGTAGCCCAGAATGAAGCCCCCGTCCGAGGAGTCCCCCGTGAGCGCCTCGCGGCGCAGCAGCGGCGGCACGACGCGGATGCGGTGTCGGCAATCCTCCTCCATGGGTCGGAACGAGAGGGCCAGCAGCCGGTCGCAGCCCCAGGCCGTCATGCGGGCGTGGAGCCGCAGCAGCCACCCCTCGACACCGCGGCCGCGGCCGTAGGGATAGTTCGCATGGTTGAGCAGAAACTGATGGGCGACGCCCGTCATCGGCACCCGGATGGCGAAACGCCTGAGGGCGAGGCCCGTGAGCAATTCGTAAAAGTTGACGATGTGGTCGGGCTTCAGTTCGGCAATACGGTCACGGATGAGCCGCATGCTGCGGTCGTAGGCCGCCAGACGGGCCGGTGCGGCGTTGAGCAGGAGCGTGCGCAGCATGCTGACGCTCCGGTTGGCGTGATCGAAGGCGAAGCGCGGCGCCTCGAACTCGGTGACCGGCGCCCCGATGCGCTCGAAGAAGAAGTCGGGCAGACGGCGTACGGAGCTCCGCCCAACGAGCACCCCCACCACCTGGTGGCCGTGGCGCCGCAGCATGGCGGCCAGCGAGAGGGCCTGCGTGAGGTGGCCCCGACCCTCACCCTGTATGGAAAAGAGGTAACGCATGGTCATCCCCTCTCCTGCTCTTCGGCGTCGTAGCGCAGAATCGACCAGTTGCCGTCGTAGTCCTCGGCCAGGGCGGTCAGCGATTCAACCCAGTCGCCAGAATTGAGGTAGAGGATGTCGCCCACCATGCGTTTGTCGGCCTGGTGGATGTGGCCGCAGATGACCCCCGAGCACCCCTTCTGGGCCGCCACGCGCACCAGATGCTCCTCGAAATCGCTGATGTAGGAGACCGACGCCTTGACCTTCTGCTTGATGCGCTGCGAGACGGAGTAATAGGGCAGCCCGCGGCGGAGACGCCGCCGGTTGTAGAGCCGGTTGAACCACATGAGCAGCGAGTAGCCCACGTCGCCCACCTTGGCCAGCCAGCGCATCGACGAGGTAACGTGGTCGAAGACATCGCCGTGGAGCACGTAGTAGCGCCGCCCGCCGCTCACGTAGATGTAGTCGCGCAGCAGCGTGATGTTGGCGAAACGCATCGGCAGGATGCGGTCGAGAAAGTCGTCGTGGTTGCCGCGCAGGTAGATGATGTGCGTGTCGTGCTGAATATCCAGCAGCCGGCGGATGAAGTTGGTGTGGCGGCGCTTCCACTTCTCGCGCCGGCCGCGCAGCAGCTCCCAGCCGTCGATGACATCGCCGCAGAGAATCAGCGTGTCGCAGGTGTGGTACTTCAAAAAACGGTTGGCCTCACGGGCCTTCGACCACTTCGAGCCGAGGTGGATGTCGGACATGACAAGGGTCCTGTAATGTTTCGATTCGGTCATTGACTTCCAGAAAATCCGGTTTTGACACCGCAAATGTGCGCTCCGCATCTTTCAGTCTTGCGACGGGAGGGTTAAGATTCGGTGAAATCCGACGCTGCAACCGAATTGTAACGGAGACGAAAGGGGTCCGAAACAGCGGTTCGGCATCTTTGCGCCGAAAAAATAAGAGTGCACATTCAAATCCGTCCAAAAATGGAGACCGTCTATCTGGGAATCATTCTGTTTCTCTTCATGCTCGCCGTCTTCGACCTGGTGGTCGGCGTGAGCAACGACGCGGTGAACTTCCTCTCATCGGCCGTCGGCGCAAAGGTCGCCCCCTACCGCGTCATCATGTGGATTGCCGCCACGGGAATCCTCTGCGGCGCCCTCATGTCGAACGGCATGATGGAAATCGCCCGCCACGGCATCTTCCGTCCCGAGCAGTTCTTCTTCCAGGAGCTGCTCTGCATCTTTCTGGCCGTCATGGTGACCGACGTCATCATCCTCGACGTCTTCAACACGCTGGGACTCCCCACCTCGACCACCGTCTCGATGGTCTTCGAGCTGCTGGGCGGCACCTTCGCCCTGACGCTCGTCAAGATGGCGGGCACCGAGGGGATGCATTTCGCCGACTACCTCAACACCGAGAAGGCCCTCTCGGTCATCATGGGCATCTTTCTCTCGGTGGCCGTCGCCTTCTTCTTCGGCATGGTGGTGCAGTGGCTCGCCCGACTGCTCTTCCCCTTCCGCTACCGCGAGCATCTGAAGTGGAGCATCGGACTCTTCGGAGGTATCGCCACGACGGCCATCGTCTACTTCATGCTCATCAAGGGGGTCAAGCAGACCGCCTTCATGACCCCCGAGGCGAAGGAGTGGATAGCCGCCAACAGCGGCACGCTGCTCCTCGCCTGCCTGGCCGGCTTCACGGTCGTGATGCAGGTGCTCCACTGGCTGCACGTCAACGTCTTCCGGATTGTCGTCCTGCTGGGCACCTTCGCGCTGGCGATGGCCTTCGCGGGCAACGACCTGGTCAACTTCATCGGCGTGCCGCTGGCCGGCTACGACTCCTATCTGGACTATGCGGCCAACGGCGCCGGAAGCGACAGCTACCTCATGGGGGCGCTCAACACCCCGGCCCGCACCCCCTTCCTCTTCCTTGCGGCCGCCGGCCTTATCATGGTCTGGACACTCTGCACCTCGAAAAAGGCGCAGAAGGTCATCAAGACCTCGGTGGACCTCTCGCGCCAGGACGAGGGCGAGGAGATGTTCGGTTCGTCGGCCGTGGCGCGGAGCATCGTCCGCACCTCGATGTCGCTGGCCAACACCGTTGCGAGCATCACCCCACCGCGCCTCAAGGCGTGGCTCGACACCCGCTTCTCGCAGGAGGATGCCGTCATCGCCGACGGCGCCGCCTTCGACCTGGTGCGCGCCTCGGTCAACCTGCTGCTGGCCAGCCTGCTCATCGCGCTGGGCACCTCGCTCAAGCTGCCGCTCTCGACCACCTACGTCACCTTCATGGTGGCGATGGGTACGTCGCTGGCCGACCGCGCCTGGGGCCGCGAGAGCGCCGTCTTCCGCATCACGGGCGTGCTGTCGGTCATCGGCGGATGGTTCATCACCGCCGGCGTCGCCTTCACCGTCTGCTTCTTCGTGGCGCTGGCGATGTACTACGGCGGCGCGGTGGTCATGGCCGCCATGATTGTGCTGGCCGTCGCACTGCTCATCCACAGCAACATCCGCTACCGCCGCAAACTCAAGTCGGAACACGAGGACAACCTCTTCCGCCAAATCCTTGCCGAGAAGGACAAGAACCGCGTCTGGGAGCTGCTGCGCACCCACGTGAGCGGCACCTTTGCCGGCATGCTCGCCTACACGGCCGACAACTATGCGGGAGTCACCGACGGCTTCATCGAGGAGGAGCGCCGCACGCTGCGCCGCGTGGCCCAGACCATCGACCGCAAGAAGGAGCTGCTGCGCAAGGTGCGTCGCCGCGAGCTCATCGGTCTGCGTCGCACGAACCGCAACACGGCCATCGAGAAGAACATGTGGTTCCACCTGGGAAGCAACTGCTGCGTGCAGCTTCACTACGCGCTCAAGCGCATGTGCGACCTCTGCCGCGAACACGTCGACAACAACTTCAATCCGCTGCCCGCCTCCTGCGCCGCCGAATTCATCCCCGTGCGCGACCGTGTGAAGCGGCTGCTGTTGCGTGCCGAGGCGATGATTCGCACCAACGACTACTCGCACGTCGAGGAGCTGATGAGCGAGAGCGCCGCCGTCAATGAGCAGCTCACCGAACTGCAGCAGCTCCAGCTGAACCGCATCCAGGAGGAGCAGGGCAGCATCAACGTCTCGCTGGTCTACCTGAACGTGCTGCAGGAGTCCCAGGAAATCATCTCGGCGCTGCGCCACATGCTGCGCGCCAGCCGCAACTTCCAGCAGTAGCCCACGGTGACAGCTGCCACCTCCGAGCGCCGACCACCTCCACCCGACACCGCCCGGAACCACCCCATACGAAACAAACGGCGGGCAACCCACCAAAGGGGTGCCCGCCGTTGTTGCAGCGGTCCGATGCACGGGGCGGAGCCTCATCCGAAGAGCCTCTCCCCGGCGGTTCCGGCTCTTCAGAGGGAGATTTCGTCCTCGATGGTCCCCTGACTGCCCCACCCTTCGATTGTCAGGCCGTCGAAGAGAATCACACCGTCGCGGATTGTAAGGTTCACCGTCAGCTCCTTGCCCCCTTCGAGCATTGCGGGGCAGGCGTCAAGCTGCGAGAGGGTGCACTGCTTCGAGAGGCTGCCGGCACGGATGTCAAGCGCGACACCGTCGGCCGCCTGCGGCACGAGCAGCAGCGTCACCTGCCCGCCCCGGGCCGAGAAGCTCTCCTCCGTCGAGCCGCACTCGAGGCTGTTGGCCGCCAGGTCGACCGTGCAGCTGTTGCGGGCCGTGCACGAGGTCTCAATCGCGGAGGCATCGACCGAGGCATCCTCGACCGTATACTTCACCACCAGGCGGTGCATGGCGTGGCGGAAGTGGAGCGCAACGGGCAGCTCGCTGCCCACCTTCACGCCCCGGGCCGAGGCCATCAGCAGGTCGCCCGACGCATCCTGCCGCACCGTAAAGTCGAAGCGGCCGCCATCGAGCGTCCGGGTCGGGTAGCAGGCGGCAAAGTCGACCGTCGCGCCCTCGGCGGCAAAATCCAGGTCGCTCCAGCGGAGGGTCGTGGTGCCGAGCGTGTACTCGAGCGTACGCGAGGCGCTGCCGCTGCCGGCCAGAAGGGTAAAGCTGTCGCCCGGAGTGAACGACCCGCTGCCGTCGGCATCGAGCTGCGGGGCGCGCGTGAGGGCCCCGATGTCGGTCTTAAAGGTGATTACGCGCTCCCCGGCAGGGGTCGGCTCGTTCGATTTGCTGCTGCAGGCTGCAGCGAAGAGGGCCGTCAGGGCGGCCGCACCGCATATTGCAATTCTTTTCATGTGTTTCATGTCGTTTGAGTTCGATGGATTGTTTCGGTTTGATTGTTTGCCGGCCGCAACCCGTTACTTTTCGGGCTGCACCGAGGGGTATTTCCGGGCCCAGATGTCCCGGCGCAGGTCGACGGCCCCGACGCTCATGACGGTCATTCGGGCCGTAGGGCGGTAGAGGGGCTGCATGTAGGTGTAGCCCTTCGACATGTCGGCGTCGTAGACAATCTGGTAACGCGAGATGACGGCCCCGTTGGCATCCTGGTCTCCCAGGTTGTTGTCGCAGAAGTAGACGTGCGAGATGATGCCGTTCTCGTCGTACTCGGCCCCCCAGAGCGTCATGGCGTGGTTGCCCACCACGTCGCCTCCGTAGCCGGTCGGCGAAATCGAGAGCGCCTTTTTATTCTGCAGCGCCTCGGTGACAAAGCTGTTGAAGGCCTCGCCGGTCGGATAACGCCGAGAATCCTCGGCAATGACGTCCGACTGCTTGAACACCTCGGAGAAGAAGCCGGGGAAGCCCCACATCTTCGAGTTGGTCTGCAACATGCCGATGTCGCCCGTGATGAACCAGTTGACGCCGTCGGTCTCCCAGCCGCTCTTGCTGAAGAGCGACTTGAAGAACTCGAAGACCGGCGAGCGGTTTGAGGAGCCGCTGTCCTGGAAGAGCTTGAACTCGGGAGCCGGGCGTTCGAAGGTCCGGCCCGATTCGGGGGCAACGACCGTCGGGGTCTTCGACCCGTAATACTCGGCATCGTAGGCGGCGATATACTCCTTGTTCAGCGTCATCCACCACAGCAGCAGGTTCGAGGCCGTGGCGGCCCAGCAGAGGCTGCCGTCCTGCTCGGCGTAATCGTTCGACTTGTTGCAGTCGAACCAGCCGCACCCTTCGCTCCAGGTGAGGTTTTCAACCTCCATGTCGGTGAAGTCCCGACGGAACCAGACGCCGGCCGGTATGCGCCCACATCGAAGGCAACGTTGTAGGTGGGCAGATTCCCCTCGCCCGGGAAGTCGGGAACCGAGAGGCCGTAGACCCACAGCGAACGGTTGGCCAGTTCGGAATCGCCGCCCGACGGCTTGCGGAGCGTCAGACGGAGCGTCAGCTGCTTGCCCGCCTCGAAGCGCTCGAGCGGTGCACCGTCGAGCTGCTCGGGAGCCTTGTAGATGATTTCACGCTCCGAGGTGGTGATGCGCAGCAGCCCCTCGTCGCTGCGGAAGGCCTCGACCGACTGGGGGAAGATGACCGCCTCGTAGCTGCCGTCGGCATTCCGGCGCGGCGTTATCTACCCGAACTCATCGGCCGGGGTGAGCCCGCCCGTAAACAGCTCGAGGCTCCCCTTCATCCGGCTGCGGAGCTCGACCGAGAGCACCTGCTCGTCGCCCGAGAGCTCGATTCGGAGCCGATGCATGGCATGCGTGAAGCTCAACTCGGCGCGGTTGCTCCCCGCCGGCAGGCTCCGCTGCGCAAAGAGCAGGTCTGCGGCCGCAAGACCCTCGGCGCTCTGGTCTGCGGCAAGGGTGAACTCCGCAACCGGGCTCTTCCCCGCGCCGGCACCCTGCACCGGAGAGCAGGCCGCGAGGGTCAGCTCCCCTGCCCCGAAGTCGCTGCGGCGCAGCTGCGGCTACCACTCCCCGCCCGTAAGGGTGAGTTCGCGGTAGGCCACCTCCGTTCCGTTATCAATATAGAGCCCCACGCGGTCCCCTTCGGAGAAGCTGCCGGCTCCCGAGTCATCGAGGCTGGTGCGCGTGGCGGCAATCGAGAAATTCAGTTCAAGGAGGTCATTGCCGCCTCCTGCGGCAGGGTCGTTCAAATCACTGGTGCAGGCCGCCAGCAGGCAGGTCTGAAGCCCCAGCATCATCCATACGGCTCTTTTCATCATCTTCATCATTATCTTCATGGTTCGTTTGAGGGACAGGCTCGCGGCAGCATCCGGCGGAAGGCTTCCCGACGAAGGCGGAGCGGTCGTCGGAACGGTGTTGCGGAGGTGCTCCCCGGGAGATGTCCCGGCTGCAAAGATAGGGCATTATCCCGATTCTGCAAATCGGCACCCCCTACAGGCCGGCCGGAGCCGTTCCGCAGGGGGTGGGAAGAGCAGGAAGCAATCCGTGGCGGGCGGATGCGGGAAATGAGGTGCAGGTGGAGGGAGCGGCCGGCAAACTCCGAAACGAGGGCACGGGAACAGAAGGCACGAGCGGAGGCACGAGGCAGGAGCGGAACAGGCACCGGACTGGCCGCGTGCCCCGGGCAGGCAGAATCAGTCGGAGCAGACAGGATCAGTCGGAGCAGACAGGGTCAGTCGGAGCAGCCGGTTCCCGACGGCTCCGGTTCCGACGATTCATACTGACGGTAGAGTTCGTGGATGATGCCGTCGGCCAGTCCCATGCGCGGAACGCAGACCGTATCGATGCCGCAGAGGTACATCACCTCGGTGAAAATCCGCAGTGCCGGCACGATAACCTCCGCGCGGCTCTGGTTCAGATAGAGCTGCTCCATACGCTGCGCCACCGACATGGCGCGCAGCCGGTTGTAGAGTCCCGTGAGCTCCTTGGCGCGGATGCATTCGCGCGACTTCTTCTCGAGCATCTTGTGCAGCTTGTTGATGTTGCCGCCCGAGCCGATGATGGACGAAGGATGCCAACGTGCGGCGATGTCGCGCAGCCACGCCTCGAAACGCACCCACTCCTCGGGCTCCTCCGCGCCGCTGAAGATACGCACCGTGCCGAGCCGGAACGAACGGGCCTCGACCTTACCTCCCCGGGCGTAGACGACAACCTCGGTGCTGCCGCCGCCCACGTCGACATAGAGATAGGTCTTCGAGGGGTCGAGCGTCTCCTTGAGCCCGCCGGCGGCGAAGATGGTGTCGGCCTCGCGTTCTCCGTCGATGATTTCGACCGAAATGCCGCTGCGGTTCCGAATCAGCTCGACGACCTCCGCCCCGTTGGCCGCCTCGCGCATGGCGCTGGTGGCGCAGGCGCGGTAGTCACGCACGGCAAAAGCGCCGCGAAGCCCTGCAGTGCGTCACACAGCGCCCCGGCCTTCGCCGCACTGACATGTCCCCGCAGGAAGACGTCGTCACCCAGACGAATAGGCACCCGCACGAAGGCCGCCTTCTTGTACTCGAGGCGGCCGTCCTCGTAGCGTTCGACATAGTTGATGAGCAGCCGGATGGCATTCGAGCCGATGTCGACGGCTCCAAAGGTATCTCTTTTCATCGCATTGCGTTTTTCGGAGAGCGCGGCGCAGGACCCGGGTCCGGAGCTCCGGGCCCGATGCCCGGCAACCGCCCGAGGGGAGGCTCGGCAGGGAGCCCTTCCGCACGCGTCGTCCTCCCCGCAAAGATAGTGCATTTCGGACAAAGAGAACCCCGTGCAGCGGTATTTCGCCGCCGGAGCACCACTTTTTTGGGGGGCCCCCTCGAGCCGTCCGGTCACAACTCCGCGAGGCCCCCCGTCCTCGCCGCAGCATGCGCCGCAACCTCCGGCTGCAAACGCGCCGCCTCTGCCGAACGCCGCGCGAGGGGTCTGCAACGGCGAATTTTGCCCCTCGGCCGCCGCACGCACCCCCGCGGCAGACTCCGCCGCCGCACTCCCGAAACGGAAGATGCTGCCTCAAAAGCCGATAGGCCGCGGGGGCGAGCCTGCCCGCGCGTATCGCAAATGATACCGCGCATTTCCCGAAAACACCCCATTTTTGCCGAAATTTGCGACGTCGGCATCCTCACGGAACAGACGCCCGTCCGCGAATGAGTTGTGTGCATGTTATCTAAGGAAATCAATGAGTAGGAGAATCATTCTGACGGTTCTGATGACGGCGTTCGTCTGTCTGGGAGCCTCGGCCCAGCGGTGGGCCGCCAAGACCAATCTGCTCTATTGGGCCGCAACGACTCCAAATATCGGAGTTGAGGTGGCGCTGGGCAAACACTCCACACTGGGAGCCACCGTCAACTGGAACCCCTGGACCATCGGCTCGGACAACAAAATCCAGCACTGGTTCGTACGCCCCGAGTACCGCTACTGGTTCTCGGCTCCCTATACGCGCTTCTTTCTGGGGCTGCACGCCATGGGCGGAGGCTTCGAGGTGGGCGGCTTCAAGCTGCCGCTGCTGGGCGACAAGCTGCTCACGGGGCTGCCCGGAAACTACTACAAGGGTTCGTTCGCCGCGGCGGGCGTGAGCTTCGGCTACGCCTTCTACCTCTCGCCGAGGCTCAATCTGGAGCTCTCGGCCGGTCTGGGCGTGGCGCGCATCGCCTACCACACCGAGCCCGTCAACGGTCCCAAACCCAGCACGAACCTCAACCGGGTGCGCTACCTTCCGATGCCCACCGAGCTGGGCATCTCGCTCGTCTATCTGTTCAACGCCAAAAAATAGCCTCCGACCATGAAAAAATACTGCCTTATGCTGCTTCTGCTCCTGGCCGCATGGTCGGCCCGGGCACAGTTCGTCGGAGACATCTCCGTGGTGCGCAAGAAGCTCAGCGCCCGCGACGGCGAACTGACCATGGTGCTCGAAATCCGCGTGCGCGACCGCGCCGTCACCCGCTCGCAGAGCCTCGTCATCATCCCCGAGCTGAGCACCGCCGACCGCCGGTCGGTCAAACTCTTCCCCCATATCCTCATCGAAGGCCCCTACCAGCGCCACATGCGTGAGCGCCGCCACGTGCTGACCGGCCGCCGCTGGATGGAGCGCGAACCCTACCGCACCATCGAGGCCGTGCGCGGCACCGACGAGACGATTCACTACGAGATGAAGGTCCCCTATGAACCGTGGATGGAGCAGGCAACGCTCGTCATCCGCCAGATTCTGACCTCGGCCGACCGCTCGCAGCGCATCGCCACCATCGATGTCAACGGAGCCGTCGAACGTCCCTAAAGGTTGCAGGATATGAACTACGGATTTGAAAAGAGGATGCGCCGGACACTCGGCGCACTTGCGGTCGCACTCCTGGTCGCGGCGATGCTCCCGTCATGCAGCGGCCTGCGCCGCCTGGCCCGCAGCGAACCGGAGGTGGGGCTCAACCTGCCGGCCCGTGCCACCGTGCCCGACGCCGCACCGGCCGTCGACACGGCCCGTTCGGCCAACCGCATCATCACCTTCCGCCGTCAGGACGGAACCCAGATTTACCTCACACCGATGGAGGTCGACACAGCCACCGGCCAGAAGATGATTTCGGTGGCCATCGACGAGGTGGTCATCTCGGCCTCGAACCGCCGCAACCTGGTCGAGCGCAACGGCAAAATCAACGTCGAATTCGTCGTCACGGTGCCCGAGGCGTTCCAGGAGAAGGACTGGCGGCTGCAGCTCCACCCGATGCTGCTGAAGGGACCCGACACGCTGGAGCTCGACCCGCTGGTCTATACGGGTGAGCGCTTCCGCGCCATGCAGGAGCGCGGCTACGCCCGCTACGACGCCTACCGCGCGCGGATTGTCGACAGCGCCGACTACTTCGAGGCCTTCGGCAACCACCGCGCCTACGACCGCTACATGCAGCGCGTCGCCCGCAGCCGCGAGCGATACACCTCCTTCGAGGAGCGCCTCGACGGGCTCTCGCCCCGGGAGGCGATGACCGACCCGCAGGTGGGCTGGATGGCATCGGGCGACTACCGCGGCCGCATGCGCCAGCTGCGCCGCTACGCCCGCTCGACCGACCGCTTCGTGGCCCGCAACACGCCGTACCGCCGCGACACGACGAACGAGTACGACCATCTGAACGACTACTTCGCCCCGCGCTACCGCTACGCCACGGAGGACCCGCTGCCGGGCGGCGCCATCTTCACCCGCGTCGAGGGGCGCTACGAGCAGCAGCGCGAGCAGCAGCGCGAAGGCTACTTCCAGCAGGCGGCCCGCTCGCCGCACCGGCTCGGCACCTGCCTGGCCCATGCCGACGACGAGTCGCTCTACTACGCCGCCGCGATGCGCCGCGACTATACGGGACGGCGCAACACGACGGCCGAGGCGACGCTGCGCGAGCTGTCGGACAGCACCGTCGAGCGGCGCTATGAGCAGCGCCAGGAGCGCGTCGGGGCGGTGCTCGGACGGCTCAACAACCTCGACACGAACCAGATGCGGCTGAACTCGATTCCCCGCGAGCGCATCGAGCGCAACGAGCGGCTCGACGCCCGCAGCGGCGAAGTCTTCGCCCGCCGCGTGCGCTACCCCTACCTCCCCTCGCCGCGGCTCGACACGGTCATCCACCAGCCGGACGGTTCGGTGCAGTACCACTACACCGAGCTGGTGCAGGCCGACGAAAACACCTCGAAGCTCTACCTCTACCTCACCGGCCGGGTTGACGATACGGGCGGCGGCCGCTATGTGCTGCCCAAGTCCGACACGCTGACCTACTCGGTGGCCTCGATGACCACCTTCGTCGACGAGACGACGCGCTACATGCAGCGCATCATCACGCGCGACGCCGAGGCCAACGCCCGCTTCTTCTTCACCTTCCCCCAGGGCAAGGCGACGCTCGACAGCTCGCAGGAGGAGAACCGCACGCAGATTGCCGCCGTACGCCGCCTCACGCACGACCTGATGACCGACCCCGTCTACATCATCGACAGCATCACGCTGCGGGCCACCTCCTCGCCCGAGGGTTCGTGGAGCCTCAACGAGCGGCTGGCACGCGAACGCGCCGAGGCGCTGCGCCGGGTGCTGGTGGGCGAATTCCGCACGCTCTACGACTCGCTCAAGGTGGCGGCCAACTATACGCTCGACGAGCGGGGACGCGTCGTGGCCGGGCAGGCCGACGACGGGCTGCCCGACCTGCCCAACCTGCTGCGCACACAGTCGCTGGCCGAAGACTGGGCCGAGCTGCGGCGGCTGGTGGTGGCCGACACGCTGCTCACGCGCAAGGAGGAGCTGCTTGCGGTCATCGACTCCGACATCGCGCCCGACAGCCGCGAGTGGCGCCTCCGGCTCAAGTATCCGCGCGAGTACGACCGTCTGCGCAAGGTGCTCTACCCGCAGATGCGCGCCGTCGATTTCCGCTTCAACCTCCACCGCCGCGGCATGCGGCAGGATACGGTCTACACGACCGAGGTCGATTCGAACTACATGCGCGGCATGGAGCTGCTCAAGCGGCGCAACTACGAGGCGGCGCTGACGATTCTGCGCCCCTACGAGGACCGCAACACGGCGCTGGCCTACCTCTCGCTGGGCTACAACGAGGCGGCCTACCGCATCCTGCGCAACGTGCCCGACGCCCACTCGATTGCCGACGTGCAGTACATGCTGGCGGTGGTTGCCTCGCGGCTGGGTGACGAGGAGCAGGCCGTGCAGTACTTCCTGCGGGCCGTCGAGCTGAGGCAGAACCTCAAGTTCCGCGGCAACCTCGACCCCGAAATTTCGAGGCTGATTCGCAAGTACGGACTCTTCCGCGAGGACTTCGAATAACCGGCGCTCCGGCATACGCAAGCGGGACGGCCGCCCATCGTTGCATGGGCGGCCGTCCCGTTTTTGCATGCCATACAGAGGCTGCGGTCAGAGCTGCTTGTCGGCCACACGATGCGCCGTGCGGAGCTGCAGGCCGAGCAGTGCGGCCGAGGCGCCGGCCAGCAGCAGCGAAAGGCCCACCCAGACCACGACGGCCGTCGAGCCGAAGACCAGCGGCTGGAAGAGAATGCCCAGCGCGCAGAGCAGCAACAGGATGCCGCAGA
>ENA-ORRI01001003-ORRI01001003.1-human-gut-metagenome-genome-assembly--contig:-NODE-1003-length-12667-cov-2.85006_pt1 | contig 12667 bp, 10 predicted proteins | sample MGYA00242172_ERZ509128 | MGnify/ENA primary metagenome ERZ509128 (study PRJEB26280, sample SAMEA2338623) | human gut metagenome | biome: human gut; feature: human-associated habitat; material: faeces... | reverse complement strand
AAAGTAGCGCAGTTGGTAGCGCACTACGTTCGGGACGTAGGGGTCGGGCGTTCGAATCGCCTCTTTCCGACATGAAGGCTTAATTCGTTAGGATTAAGCCTTTTTTGTTGATTTCCTAAAAGCTGAAATTGACACCTCCCATAAAAGTGGCTTTGGGCATCGGGTAGCCGGATATGATTTCGTAACGTTGCGCTAGTAAGTTTTCTCCACGAAGCCAAAGGGCAAGGTTGCGAGTGGCCTGGAACATTCCGCGAATATTCCACAAAACAAAATTTTCTGAGGTCTCATCGCCTTTCCCGTTTACCTTCACGTTCGTATAAAGACCTTGTATATATTGTACGCCGGAGGACAACAGCCATTTCTTTTTTGAAAAGGAAATGCCGACATATAACTTGTTTTCCGGTGCCGTTACGACAGGATGTTCCATGTGCAGGTAACTGTAGTTGGCGTCGGCCGACCATGTTTTGGATATACGGTATGCCATTTGTGTTTCAAATCCGGCATTCTTGATTTTTCCCGTATTTACGTTCATCATGCGATGGTCAATGGAAGCCGTGGTAATCATGTTTTTACCGTTGATGTAGAAAAGGTTGAAGCCATAGGACAGGCGATTGTCAAGCAACCGTTGGTTGAATGCAAGTTCATAGTTCCACATGCTTTCTGCTTTCAAATCCGGGTTGGCTGTTCCCCACATGAACATTTCGCGGATGAGCGGATAACGGAAACCTTTGCTGGCTGTAAGTTTGATTTCAGCGTTTTTCGGAACTTGAAAGGCCAGGCCGGTTTGCGGAATCCATTCGGTTCCTGCCCGACTATGGTGGTCTATGCGGAGACCGGCATTCCACGTAATCCACGAACTGATTCTCTGGCGAAAGTCTATATAACCGGCAATTTCATCCTGTTGCTTGTCTACGATGTCCTTACGTTCTCCTTTTTGTGGACCTTCTATGAACTTGTTCCATGCTTCTCCGCCAAAGTGGTACCAGTCTATTCCGGCGGTCAGCAGGTTGCCTCGGAAAAGCTGTGAATTTTGATACCACGATACCCCCATCATATTGTCACGGGAGTGGAAACGGTAAGGCAATGGGCTTTCTCCTTCGCTCGGGGCATAGCCGTCATTGATTTTATGACGTCCCCAGTTGTAGAAGAAACTCAATCTCCCGGAAGTCTTTTCATAATGGTTCTCCAAAGCGAAAGACGTCATTCCCCGCGTGATGTTTTGGTCGGCGTCCAGTAACGGTTGGCTGACTTCACCCGGTTGTGAAGCATTAAAGTGGGTGATGTTCACGTCCGCTTCGGCTTTCCACTTTGAGGACAGCTCATATCCGAGTTTGGCATACCCGCCATATTGCTCGAAACCCATGTCTGCACGGTGTCCGTCGGTACGATTGTACGATCCGCTGACGATGCTGGTGAATCGTCCTTTACGGATACGGTTGGTGGCTTCCGTTTGGAGCGTGTTGTAGGAACCGTAACCGACGTGGGCATGGGTGCTTATGCCTTCTGTCTGCATTTTCCGGGTGATGATATTAATGACTCCTCCCATCGCATTCGAACCGTATAAAACAGAAGCCGGGCCGCGCAGGATTTCCACTTTTTCTGCCATGAGGGATTGGTAGGCGTCGGCTATGGGGTGTCCCATTAGGCCCATGTACTGAGGATGTCCGTCTATCAAGACCATCAGCCTGCCGGAACTTCCGCTGATGCCTCTCAAATTTATTTCTCCGGCAGCTCCGCCTGATACGCCGTATCCCATGATTCCGCGTGAGGAGACGAAAAGCCCCGGAACTTGCTCCGTCAGTATCGGAAGCAGCGAGGGCGTGTTGGCCTGTTCTATTTGTTTACGGTCTATGACGGAAACCGTAGCAGGGAGTTGTGCGGCATCGGTCTCATTTCGCGTGCCTGTCACTACGACTTCGTCCAAGGAACGGTCCTTTGGGGCGTTGCCCGTTTCTATTTGTGCTGCTGCGAATGGGGAATATAACATTCCTCCGGCCAGCAGGGATATGGCGAATGGCCTTTTCATAACTTTTTGATTTTTAGATGAAGCAAAGTTAACCGGAACTATTGGATAATGTATTACCTCAGCCACGGATAGAACAACCATTTTTACCTTGTGGGATATGGTTTTGTCGTTTTGCTGAGGAGCGTATATATGCGGAGCGGATGGTCGTGGACGCATATACGCTCTTACCAGTCTATTTCTTGAATCCCGTTGCTTTTTTTTAAATAGGCATTGGCTTTGCTGAAGTGCTTGCAGCCTAAAAAGCCATGTTCGGCAGAACGCGGTGAGGGATGTGCGGCTTCCAATATCAGATGTTTTTTCCCGTCAATCAGGTTCTTTTTGGCTTTTGCATAGTTTCCCCATAGCATGAAAACCAGATGTTCCCGTTCCTCGCTGAGCTTGCGGATGACGGCATCGGTGAACGTTTCCCATCCTACGTTGCGGTGGGAACCGGTTTTGTATGCCCTTACCGTCAGTACGGAGTTCAAGGAGAACACGCCCTGTTCGACCCAACGGTCTAAGTTGCCGGAAGCCGGGACGGGTTTTCCTAAATCCTGATGGATTTCCTGGAAGATGTTGGCTAAAGAGCCGGGGATGGGGATTCCGTCCGGGACGGAAAAGCAGACGCCATAATATTGCCCGGGAGTGGGGTAAGGGTCTTGCCCGAGTATGACAACCTTCACCTTTTCGAAAGGACAGGCATTAAAAATGTAAAAGATACGGGAGCCCGGAGGCAGCACATGGGCATGGGCATATTCGTTCCGCACGAAAGCGGTGAGTCTTTCGAAATAAGGCTTGTCGAACTCTTCCTGCAAGCGTAGCCGCCAACTTTCTTCAATTTTCACTTTCATAGTACGATGTGAGTTTGCTTGTTTCGGGCAAAGATAAGCAAAAATGTGTGTTTTCCTTGGTTTGTTTTTTAAAAAGAATGAAAATGATTCCATACGTTTTGCCAATGTGCCCTTTTTCCGTTAAATTAGAAGAATGAAACGGTTGTTTCGTTTTTTGTGTGTAACCCTAAAATAGAATATGTATGAAGCAAAAGAATAAAGCGGTTACCCTGCATGAGGTCAGGCTGTTATTCGAAAATAAATTTCCAGAATTGCTCGCCGGGGCTGTAGACAGCCCGGACGAGGCCTCTTTCCGTCAAAAGATAGACGCTTATTTGTCGGATGCGTCGTGGAATGCGGAAGGGGTGCGGGTGGTAAGGCGTTTGTTGGAGTATGACGGCCGGGTCGTTCATGAACTTTCGGTCGGGGAAGGCGTGAAGGTGGAGACCCTTGACTTGTTGTGGCGTTTCTTGTCCGGGCGTATGGAGGGAGAGGAGATTTCTCCGGATTTTGCACTCGAATTGTACCACCAGTTTTCCAGATTGCATGACGCCCCTTCCGGAGTGCCGGAGAAAGAGGATGTGCTCCGGTGGATGCGTCGTTGGCCGGACGGGCTGAATGAACAGGTGAGGGCCATCCGTGAGGCGAACAAAGAGAGGATTATGGCGTTGTTGGTCCGGAAGATAGAACATCGTCCGGCTTCTTCCGGACGCTATGTGTTTCCGGAAGGGTGTGGCGAGGCGGAAAAGCTCGGATGGGTGCGCCAGTGGTGGGGCGAAGCCCGTTTCCATTTGGCTATGGCCGTAAAAAGCGCCGCCGAACTGAACCGGATGTTGGGCGGTACGCTTTCTGGCGAGACGATGCGCGTTTACCAACAGGCGCAGGAAAAAGGGATTCCCGTTTTTGTTACGCCTTATTACCTTTCCTTGTTGAATCCTACCGGGAAAGGCTACGACGACGCGGCCATCCGCAGCTATGTCATTTATTCGTCCCGCCTGGTCGAGACGTTCGGTGGCATCCGCGCATGGGAACGTGAGGACATCGTCGAGGAAGGCAAGCCGAACGTGGCCGGTTGGTTGCTGCCCGGCGGGCATAACATCCACCGCCGTTATCCCGAAGTGGCCATCTTAATCCCCGACACGATGGGGCGCGCTTGCGGAGGCTTGTGCGCTTCCTGCCAACGGATGTACGACTTCCAAAGCCGGAGGCTGAACTTCGAGCTGGAGAAATTGAAGCCGAAAGAAAATTGGAACACCCGCCTGCGGAAGCTGATGGACTATTTCGAACACGACACGCAGATACGCGACATCCTGATAACGGGAGGAGACGCGCTGATGAGCCGCAATGCCACGTTGCGCAACATCCTGGATGCCGTCTGCAAGATGGCCGTCCGCAAACGGCAGGCTAACCTGTCCCGTCCCGACGGAGAGAAGTATGCGGAATTGCAACGTGTCCGTCTGGGGACGCGTTTGCCGGTGTACTTGCCGATGCGTGTGGACGACGAACTGTTGGACATCCTGCGCGATTTCAGGCAGAAAGCCGCAGAGGCGGGCATCACCCAACTTTTCGTGCAGACGCATTTCCAGTCGCCTTTGGAGGTCACGCCCGAGTCGCGGGAGGCCATCCGGAGGATACTGTCTACCGGATGGGCGGTCACGAACCAGTTGGTCTACAACGTGGCGGCTTCGCGCCGGGGGCATACGGCAAAACTGCGGAAGGTGCTGAACAGCCTGGGCGTGATTTGTTATTACACGTTCACCGTGAAAGGCTTTGAGGAGAATTATGAGGTCTTTGCCCCGAATGCCCGTTCCTTGCAGGAAAGTGCCGAGGAGAAAGCATGGGGGCGTCTGGCACCGGAGGCTGAGCACGACTTTCTGGAAAGCCTGGGCGGCGCACCGAACAAGGCCGTGGCCGTCCGGCAGTTTTGTGTCGCGCACGACGTGCCTTTCCTGGCTACGGATCGTAGTGTGCTCAATCTACCCGGCATCGGCAAAAGCATGTCTTTCGCTTTGGTGGGAGTGGACGCCAAGGGACGCCGCATCTTGCGGTTCGACCACGACCGCACCCGTAGGCACAGCCCGATAATCGACCGTGTCCGCGAAGTGTATATCCGGGAGAACAAGCCGGTCTACCGTTACTTGTTGCAGTTGCAGGACATGGGAGAAGATATGGGTGAGTATGAAACGCTTTGGGCATATACCGAAGGCGAGACCGAGCGTCGCTTCCCGTTTTTTGAATATCCGGTTCCGGATTTCAGCGTGCGGAGCCGTTATACGAATCTGGATGTGGGGGAAGGCGAGGTCCGGGACCTACGGCCTGACAGGTAAGCAGCCGCGTTTTGTCCGAATCTTTTGCTCTTTCGCGTGTGGATGCCTAACTTGTTGTAAATCTGCACGGAAGATACTGCGAAATCAATCTCCGCAGAAATGAAAATCAATCTCAGCCGAACGATTTTTCGTTCGGCTGAGATTGATTTTTCGTTCTGCGCCAAATGATTTGGCGGCCTCCTGAGGCCCCGTTTTGTCCGACTTTGATACTTTGGCTTCGTGCCTGTAAACAAGCGTCCATGCCTCTTCGCCTTCGTAACCAGAAAGGCGAAAGGGCATGGACGCTTGATATGTTGCCGGATAGGCCGGAGCCGTAGGTTTACAAATCCTTAATCTCGTCCAGGTTATGCTGGATGTCTTCGTCTTTCAGTTCGTAGTTGGTCAGGTTTCCGGCCAGATACTGGTCGTAAGCGGCCATATCTATGAGGCCGTGTCCGGACAGGTTGAACAGGATGACTTTTTCTTCCCCGCTCTCCTTGCACGCCTTGGCTTCGTTGATGGCGGCAGCGATGGCATGACAGGATTCCGGTGCCGGAATGATGCCTTCGGCCTTGGCGAACAAGCAGCCCGCGTCGAAGGATTCCAGTTGCTGGATGTCGGTGGCCTCCATCAGTCCGTCTTTCAGGAGTTGGGAGACGATGACGCCCGCGCCGTGGTAACGCAGTCCGCCCGCGTGGATGTTGGCCGGGGCGAAGTTGTGTCCCAGGGTGAACATCGGCAGCAGGGGGGTATAACCCGCTTCGTCCCCAAAGTCGTATTGGAAATGCCCGCGCGTCAGTTTCGGGCACGATGCCGGTTCGGCTGCGATGTAACGTGTCTTTTTCCCTTCCTTGATGCTATGGCGCATGAACGGGAAACAGATGCCGCCGAAGTTGGAGCCGCCTCCGAAACAGCCGATGCACGCGATAACCGTGTCGGGATATTCACCCGCCATTTCCATCTGTTTCTCGGCTTCCAGGCCGATGATGGTCTGATGCAGGGTGACGTGGCTCAATACTGACCCGAGCGTGTATTTGCAATTCGGGGTCGTGCGTGCCAGTTCGATGGCTTCCGAGATGGCCGTGCCCAAAGAACCTTGGTAGTTTGGGTTCTTGGTCAGGATGTCCTTGCCCGCACGGGTGGACATGGAGGGAGAAGCGGTGACTTGTGCGCCGAACGTCTGCATGATGCTGCGGCGGTAGGGCTTCTGCTCGTAACTGATTTTGACTTGGTAGACAGCCGCTTCCAACCCGAACACCTTGGCGGCATAGGAGAGGGCCGCTCCCCATTGGCCCGCTCCGGTTTCTGTCGTTACGTTCGTCACGCCCTCCTTCTTGCAGTAATAAGCTTGTGCCAATGCCGAGTTCAGTTTGTGCGAGCCGATGGGGCTGACGCTTTCATTCTTGAAGTATATATGGGCCGGTGTCCCCAGAGCCTTTTCCAATCCGTAGGCCCTTACGAGCGGTGTGCTCCGGTAGTATTTGTACATTTCGCGCACTTCCTCGGGAATCTCTATCCACGCGTCCGTCTGGTTCAGCTCTTGCCGGCTCAGTTCTTCCGCAAAGATCGGATACAAGTCTTCCGGTTTCAACGGCTGTTTGGTGGCCGGATTGAGTGGCGGCATGGGTTTGTTTACCATGTCGGCCTGGATGTTATACCAATAACGGGGGATGTCCTCTTCTGCCAGGAAATATCTTTTTTTCTTTTCCATAATGCTTGTTGTATTCGATGTGTTTATTGAATTTCTTGTTCTTTAGTTGCAAACTTACGCAAAAAGTTTGGAATATATGACGATTTGCAGGAAAATATGTAGGACATGCTTGATAAAAGTATTGGAAGTATGGTCGTGGCATACGGTATGGGGGTGGCGTGGGATGGTGTGGTCGTGTTGCATAAATATGCAGGAAAATCCGGGTCATTCAACTCTTCTTTCTTTTGGTAATAAGCGGAATATGATTTGTTTTGAATAAAAATAAGAAAATATCTGTATATTATGCATGCGGTGAGGCTTAAAATACATATCTTTGCATCGAAGTAATAAAGGATAGGGATTTATGAGGAATAAGGACAGCCGTTTGGAAGCCATTAAGATGGTCGTGTCTGCACAGGATATTTCAAGCCAAGAGGAATTGTTGCGCGAGTTGAAAAAGATGGGTTTCATACTGACTCAGGCTACGCTTTCCCGTGATTTGAAACAACTGAAAGTGGCCAAGGCGACGAATGCCTCTGGTAAATATGTATATGTATTGCCGGCTTCGCCTCTTTACAGAAGGGTCTCGGACACTCACCTGACCGCTTCTGCCGTACATCAGGCCGGTGCTTTGTCCGTGAAATTTTCAGGTAATCTGGCTGTGGTCCATACTTTGCCCGGTCATGCAAGTCATATCGCATACGATATAGACAACAAAAGGTTTGAAGAAATATTGGGGACATTGGCCGGAGACGATACCATCATACTGGTGTTGGCAGAAGGAGTTTCCTCCGAACTGGCCCTGCGGCGGTTGGCCGAAGTGATTCCCGACATACAATGAATATAAAGAACGTAGAAAATCGCGAGTAAGCGAGCGCAGACGGAGCTTGCTCCAGGTCTGCCGAGCGGGAGCGGTTTATGTAAACAGTATATAGTTTAAGAAAGAAGTGGAATACAACGATGGAATCAGAGTGGTTGTGGCAGATGCCAGCCACGAAAAGTATGTAGATGTTATTCTTGCGACCATAACGGATTCTGCGAAAAAGAGAGGCTCCGGGATAGCTTCCCGTACGCATGAATATCTGGCCACGAAGATGAAGGAACGCAAGGCGGTCATAGCTTTGGCCGGTGAAGGCGATGAAGAGGAGTTTGCCGGGTTCTGTTATATCGAAAGTTGGGGAAATAAGGAGTATGTGGCCAATTCGGGACTGATTGTCGTAGAGAAGTTCCGGCGTCATCATCTGGCTACCCGTATCAAACAGACGGCCTTCACGCTTTCGCGCCTGCGGTGGCCCCATGCCAAATTGTTCGGGTTGACGAGCCAGAGTGCCGTGATGAAGATCAATACGGCGTTGGGTTACGTGCCGGTCACTTTTGCCGAGCTGACGGACGACGAGGCGTATTGGAAAGGTTGCGGCACGCCGGAGCATCCGTGTTGCGTCAATTATGACATCCTGCAGCGCACAGGGCGGCGGTATTGCGTGTGTACGGCCATGTTGTATGACCCTGCCGCGCATCCGAACGAGAAACTTCCGGTGGAACTGCCGGAGGATGTGGTGAAGATGGCCCGCGAGGCGGCTGCAAAAAATCTGCGTTAATTGGAATAGACAAAATAAAAGGAATATTATGGCAAAAAAAGTAGTAGTGGCATTCAGCGGAGGTTTGGACACCTCTTATACGGTGATGTATCTGGCCAAGGAAAAGGGGTACGAAGTGTATGCGGCTTGTGCCAACACGGGCGGTTTCAGTGCCGAGCAACTGAAGGCCAACGAGGAAAATGCTTATAAGTTGGGCGCCAAGGAATACGTCACGTTGGACGTGACGAAGGAGTATTATGAAAAGAGCCTGCGTTACATGATATATGGCAACGTGTTGCGCAACAACTGCTACCCGATTTCGGTGTCGTCCGAGCGTATTTTTCAGGCCATCGCCATCGCACGTTATGCCAACGAGGTGGGGGCCGATGCGATAGCCCATGGCTCGACCGGGGCAGGCAACGACCAGATTCGTTTCGACATGACTTTCCTGGTGATGGCACCGGGGATGGAGATCATCACACTCACGCGTGACAGCAACCTGAGCCGTCAGGAGGAGGTGGATTATCTGAACCAACACGGTTATTATGCCGATTTCACGAAGTTGAAGTATTCCTACAACGTAGGTATCTGGGGCACGTCGATTTGTGGCGGCGAGATTTTGGACAGCAATCAGGGATTGCCTGAGAGCGCTTATCTGAAACATCCCACGAAGACGGGGACGGAGCTGTTGAAGCTCGGTTTCAAGAAAGGGGAGATTTGTAGCGTGAACGGTGTGGAGTATGACGACAAGATCAAGGCCATACAGGAGATAGAAAAGATAGGTGCTGCCTATGCCATCGGCCGCGACTGCCATGTGGGCGACACCATCATCGGTATCAAGGGGCGTGTAGGTTTCGAGGCGGCAGCTCCGATGCTGATTATCGGTGCGCACCGTTTCTTGGAAAAATACACGCTGAGCAAGTGGCAGCAATATTGGAAGGAACAAGTGGCCAACTGGTATGGCATGTTCCTGCACGAAAGCCAGTATCTGGAGCCGGTCATGCCGGACATCGAGGCCATGCTGACCAGTTCGCAGCGCAACGTGAACGGCGTGGTGACATTGGAGCTTCGTCCTTACGGCTTCACAACGGTCGGCGTGGATTCTCCGGACGACTTGGTGAAGAACAAATTCGGCGAGTATGGCGAGACCCAGAAGGGATGGACGGCAGAGGACGCGAAAGGCTTTATCAAAGTGACTTCCACTCCGCTCCGCCTGTATTATGCGAACCATAAGGACGAGGAACGAATCAAGTAAACCATGGCGGCGGAAGATAAAAAAAACAGATATTTCAAATGATAAGAGTTGGAATCATAGGAGGGGCAGGATATACGGCCGGAGAACTTTGCCGCATCCTGCTGAACCATCCCGAAGCGGAGATAAAGTTTATCAATAGTTCCAGTAATGCAGGGAATAAGATTACCGACGTGCACGAAGGACTGTACGGGGAAACCGACTTGGTGTTTACGGACCGGTTGCCTTTCGACGAGGTGGACGTGATCTTTTTCTGTTTCGGGCATGGCAAGAGCGCGGAGTTCTTGCAGGCTCACGATGTGCCTTCCCGGGTGAAGATTATCGACTTGGCGCAGGATTTCCGTCTGGCGGCTCCGGGCAATGACTACGTGTACGGTCTGCCAGAATTGGACAAGGCGGCCATTGCCGGGGCGCAGCATGTGGCCAATCCCGGTTGTTTTGCCACTTGCATCCAGTTGGGGTTGCTGCCTTTGGCTGCCCATGGCTTGTTGAGTGGCGACGTGTCGGTGAATGCCATTACGGGGAGCACCGGTGCCGGGGTGAAGCCCGGTGCGACCACGCACTTCAGTTGGCGTAACAATAACATGAGCATATACAAGGCTTTCAACCACCAGCATGTGCCGGAAATTTGCCAGTCTCTCCGTGCCTTGCAGCCGGACTTCGACGGAGCGATAGATTTCATTCCCTATCGCGGCGACTTCGCCCGAGGAATTTTTGCCACCGAGGTGGTCCGTGTGGACGCGTCGGCTGATGCCGGGTATTTTGCTGGGCTTTATAAGGAGTATTATAAGGACGCGGCCTTCACGCACTATGTGGACAAGGCCATCGACATGAAGCAAGTGGTCAACACCAACAAGGCTTTGGTGCACGTGGATAAGTTTGGCGATAAATTGTTGGTCACGGCCACGATAGACAATTTGCTCAAAGGCGCTAGCGGGCAAGCCGTGCAGAACATGAACCTCATGTTCGGGTTGGACGAAACAGTCGGTTTGCGCCTGAAACCGTCCGCATTCTAAACGGGGGCGCGACGGAATGTCATATTTAAGAAAGGAGGAATAAAATGAATCTATTCGACGTATATCCGCTTTTCGATGTGAACATCGTAAAAGGGAAAGGATGCCATGTTTGGGACGACAAGGGGCAGGAGTATCTTGACTTGTACGGCGGCCATGCCGTAATCAGTGTCGGTCACTGCCATCCGCATTATATAGAGAAGCTGACACGGCAACTTGGCCGGTTGGGTTTCTACAGCAATTCCGTGGTCAACAAGTTGCAGGTGGAACTGGCGGAGCGTTTGGGCAAGGCCTGCGGTTATGAGGACTATCAGCTCTTTCTGATTAATTCCGGTGCGGAAGCCAATGAGAATGCGTTGAAGTTGGCCAGTTTCTACAATGGCCGCAAGCGCGTGTTGTCCCTTTCAAAAGCGTTCCATGGGCGTACGTCTTTGGCCGTGGAGACAACGGACAATCCTAAAATCATAGCTCCCATCAACGCCAACGGGCATGTGACTTACTTGCCTTTGAATGATTTGGATGCTTTCAAGGTGGAGTTGGCCAAAGGCGATGTGTGTGCCGTGATTGTGGAGTGTATTCAAGGGGTCGGAGGTATCCGGTTGGCCACAGCCGAGTTCATGCAAGGCGTGCGGCAGGCATGTGACGAAACGGATACGGTGTTGATTTGCGATGAAATCCAGTGTGGTTACGGCCGTTCGGGCAAGTTCTTCGCCCACCAGCATTTGGGGGTGAAACCGGACTTGATTACGGTGGCCAAAGGCATCGGCAACGGTTTCCCCATGGGGGCGGTGCTGATTTCGCCCAAGTTTACTCCGGTGTACGGCCAGTTGGGCACGACTTTCGGTGGAAACCATTTGGCTTGTGCCGCCGCCTTGGCCGTGTTGGACATCATGGAAGAGGAGCATCTGGTGGAAAATGCCGCCAAGGTCGGAAATTTACTGATGGAAGGCATAAAGGCTTTGCACCTGCCTCATGTGGTGGATGTCAGAGGGCGCGGCCTGATGATAGGCGTGGAGTTGGACGTGCCTTACAAGGAAATCAGGAACAAGTTGCTCTTTGAGGAGCATTGCTTTACGGGATGCAGTGGCACGAATGTGCTGAGGCTCTTGCCGCCGCTTTGTCTGAGTGAGGTGGAAGCGGCTGATTTCTTGAAACGGTTGGAACGTGTAGTGAATAATTAATGAATAATCAAGCGGAGATAAACCGGTCGCAGGCGTATGCCGGAGACCGGTTTGTCTGCTTTTAAGGAGGAGAGTGACAATGAAGATTGCAATTATCGGTGCGGGCAATATGGGAGGAGCCGTTGCCCGTGGTTTGGCAAAGGGGAGCTTGGTCAAGACATCGGATATCACGGTGTCCAATCCCAGTCGGGAAAAGTTGGAGGCGTTGAAGGTTGAGTTTCCGGAGTTGAACATCACTTGTGAGAATTCCCGGGCGGCGGTAGGAGCTGATGTGGTTATATTAGCTGTGAAACCCTGGAAGATACAAGAGGTGATAGACGAAATCAAAGGTGGTTTGGATTATGACAATCAGGCGATAGCCTCTATGGCAGGCGGGATTGGCACGGCGCAACTTTGTACTTATTTGGATCGTGGTGACGGAGAATATCCCGGAGTGTACTATTTGATACCGAATACGGCTATTGCAGTTATGAGCGGCATGACTTTTATGGCTTCCGTTTGCTCTACGCCGGAATTGGATGCCCAAATGCTGGCGATGTTTAAGGAGATGGGTGATGCCATGTTGGTTGAGGAACGCTTGATGGACGCGGGAATGGCTTTGGCTTCCTGTGGCATAGCCTATGTGATGCGTTACATCCGTGCGGCTACCGAAGGTGGTGTGGAATTGGGCTTTTATGCCAAGGATGCGCAGCGCGTCATCATGCAGACCATGAAAGGGACCGTGGATTTGTTGGAGGCCGGAGGATTGCATCCGGAAATGGAGATTGATAAAGTGACGACGCCCGGAGGCTTGACCATCCGTGGGCTGAATGC
>ENA-ORRI01001000-ORRI01001000.1-human-gut-metagenome-genome-assembly--contig:-NODE-1000-length-12701-cov-2.22829_pt1 | contig 12701 bp, 9 predicted proteins | sample MGYA00242172_ERZ509128 | MGnify/ENA primary metagenome ERZ509128 (study PRJEB26280, sample SAMEA2338623) | human gut metagenome | biome: human gut; feature: human-associated habitat; material: faeces... | reverse complement strand
TTCCACGGCGGCTTTTCCCGCCATATACGCTTCATCGATATCCGTCTTGGAGGCGACATGGGAGGCGCAGCGCTGGAGGAGTGAGAGTTCAATGCTTCTGACTTTGGCCCCGGTTTGCCGCTTGACGGATTCCGCAAGCATGGCTCCCAGGCCCCCCAGCTGCGTATGGCCGAAGACGTCCCTGTCTCCGGATTCCGCAACAAAGCGGCCGTCTGCATACTGCACGCCTTCCGAGACGGCGACCATGCAGCTGCCGTTCTGCCTGTAAATCCGGTCCACATCCTGCCAGAATTCCTCCATGCGGAAGGGAACTTCCGGCAGGTAAACCAAGTCCGGACCTGCTCCCGCATACGTGGCCAGGGCTGCGGATCCGGCCAGCCAGCCGGCGTGGCGACCCATGATTTCCACAATGGTGACGCGTCCCTTGTCGTACACGCAGAGGTCCTGGTGAACTTCCATGCAGGAGGTAGCGATAAATTTGGCGGCAGAGCCGAAACCGGGGCAGTGGTCCGTGCCGTGAAGGTCATTGTCAATGGTCTTAGGGATTCCGATGACGCGGCATTCGTAACCGGACTGCTGCATGAATTTGGATATCTTGTTGCAGGTATCCATGGAATCGTTGCCTCCGTTGTAGAAAAAGTAGCGTACGTCGTATTTTCGGAAAATTTCCAGCAGACGGCGGTAATCCGTATCATCCACGGATGGGGCGGCCATCTTGTAGCGGCAGGAACCCAGGGCAGATGCCGGGGTATATTTGAGCAATTCCAATTCTCCGGGGTCTTCCCGGGCCATATCGAACAGGCGTTCTTTGAGCACTCCCTCAATCCCGTTGGCGGCTCCCAGCACGCGCGTGACCTGTTCGCTTTGCAGGGCGGACTGAATGGCTCCCAGTGCGCTGGCGTTGATGACGGCGGTGGGGCCACCGGACTGGCCGATGATGCATGCTCCTTTCAATGGGTTCATGGGCAATAATGGATGAGAGAGTTGTGTTGCGTCCCTTTTCAACGGAGTTGGAGGCAGGGAATGAAATGATAGTCAACCCTATCCGTAGCCCGGAGGGATGTCAAACATTATTGGTTTTCCGGATGGGGCTGGAGAAAGTGGGGAAGAAAAAAAGAGCAGGGGTGTCAGTTTTTTTGTCTCCAGAGCTTTTCCAATGCGGAGGCAAAGCGTTCTCCCAGGACTAGAACTCCATGCGTGCCCAGATGGACGGTATCCGTGGGATAGGGGGTGCGGAAGTCCATGCTGCGCAGCTGGAGATCGTCTGCGGGGACATAAACCGCATTGTTGACGGAGAGGGAGGTACGGGATTCTTCCGCCACATCCTTTTGCCCCTGCCGCACTTTTCCCCTGCCCGGAAAACGGGCCGGAGCGGGCACGGGAAGAACGCTGCCGTAGATAAAGGCCAGACCGGGGGCTTCCAGATCCGCTCTGATGCGTTTAATCAGGTTGTTCAGGTTGGTGCCGTAAGACAGAGCGTTTTTGATGCCGGCAATGTCCCTTGCGTCTCCTTCCCCCTGTTGCCACACCATGGCTTTCAGGACAGGAGCATGTCCCTGCTTTTTCAGGGCTTCCATTCCGTTGCGGACGGTACGGAGCAGTTTGACGTATTCTTCCCCCTGCTTATCCTGAGAAGTTTTTCCTGGGTTCCATTGCCGGAAAAGGTTGCTTCCGCTCCGGGAGTGCTTGATGATGGCCCATTTTTTTTGCGGGAATTTTTTCTGCAACGCTGTTCCCAGGCTTAGTTCCACGCCAAAACGGTCGGGGGATTCGGATGCCGGGCTCAAGGGAACAAGCTGTTCTGCCGGTTCTGTCCCTTTGAGGGAGCCGGAATAGTACAGAAGAACCCGTTTATCCGTCTTGAAGCAGGGAGGAATGTTGTTGACGTACCCTTGCCCTGTGGCGTTTGACTGTCCGCCGATAAGGATGACGTTGACTTCATCCGCATGCAGGGGTGGCGCCGGAAAGACCGCCAGGGAGCAAAGCAGCCATGAAAAGAGGAAAAAACGTGCAGAGCGTGGAAGTACGGAAACAATCATGGCGGGGATATTATATTCCTGATACGTTTCCGGAAAGAAGATTCTGTTTTCTGGAGGAATTCTTCTTTGCCTGCTGCCAGGATATTTGACTGTTGATGTTTTCCTGTTCCCTTGATTATTTCCTTTCCGGAAAAAGGCATTATGCGGAAGGTGCGCGCAGGGAAACGGATTGGCCGGGGTATATTTCCGGAATGACGGAAATGCTCTTGATATTTTTCCCGGCTGTCAGGGAGCGGAGCATCCGTATGAGCTTGTGAACCGTTTTTGTCTGGTTCTCTTCATAATAGGTGATCGTGGGCAGCAGGCGTTCCATGAAGGGTTCATATGTCAGGCTGACCAGGCTGAGCTGATCCGGAATGCTCAGCGAACGGGCTTCCACCCAGGAAAGGATGGGAACGATCTGGTTGCCCCGTGTGGCTACCAGGGCGGACATATCCGGATGTTCTTTAAACGCTTTGGCCAGGTATTCAAAGAAGAGCGGCGTTTCAAACGGGGTGGGAACCAGGATGGGATTCCATCCCTGTTCCGCAAAGCTGAAAAAACCTTTTTGCATGAGCTGGTGGCCCTTCAACGGATCAGGAGGCAGGCACAGGCCTACCGTTCGGTGCCCCTTGTTCCAAAGGTGCTGCGCCGCATGATGCGTGGTGGCCGCCCAGTGGCGGTCCAGATAGGGAAGGTTGCTGCTCTGGTAGGAGGTGCCGCGCACAATGCAGGGGATGCGGTGCGTCTTGAACCAGAGCTGGGTTTGCTCCGAGGAACGGTGAAGTATCCAGCAGACGCATTCGGATTTGGTAACCAGCTTGGCAAGCCTCTTGTCCGGGTTATTGCCTAAGATCCAGGGAGCTTCAAAGATACGGACGCTGATGCCGTCTTCCTCCAGAATTTTGGAGATGGTATATATCTCCGCCAATACGCTTTGAGCCAGCCTTTTGAGGGGTTGGGGCGTCAGAAATCCGAGAATTTCTTTTTTTTCCTGAACCGGATGGAAGAAGATATTTTTAACCGTTTCTTCTTCCGTAGTTTTCAGGATGCGCCTCGGAACCTTGATGCGTGGGGGGGCAATCCATGCATCCCTTTCCAGAAGGGCCAGGGCCTTTCTGATGGTTTCCCTGCCTACGGATAACCTGTGCCCGAGTTCTCTTTCTCCGGGCAGGATATTGACCAGGCTGCCGCTGAGAATCATCTGTTTGATTTTATTGGCTACTGTTTCAACCAATGAAGAAGCTGGCAACGAAGTCATACTCTTGTATATACGTATCGCATTGCGTGAATTCGAGCCAATTGTAGGGATTGCCTGCCCCGCAGAATCCGAAAGGAGAGCTGGTGTTGTTGCAAGTTGTTGATATTCTGTAAATCGTTTTAGGATTTAAGCTACTGGTCTTTTTTGATGAGGTAAAGTGGGCGGATAATGTATAAATGATATAGTGTTATCAATGCATTACATTCCTGAGCGGTACGGTTGCAGGTGGTTTGTGATTATTTTTTAATTCATTTAAGATAAATATTTTATTGCGTATTTTGTTAGGCAGGTCCATTTATTATTCTCCCTTTTCTCACTTTACCCCATATTTCCGCCAGGAAATATGCACGTATCGGCATGGATGACTTTTCTCCCGTTTCCGGCACTAAATCTGCTTGATGAAAGTGAATACCATACCGGGCGCATCCTATGCGCTGACTTGTACGGCTGCGTGTACTATCCATGCGCTTCTTAGCGACGCTTCTTCTCTGGTTATCCTGGAAACGGAAAACTCTGGACAATATTTTTTTATAGCTCCCACGGAGACAATAGAGGTATCAGACGAACACGCCCTGGTGACACAAACTTTTAAAGCAGCCGCTCCGGGATCGTCTGCCCGCAGCGGCATAAGGCCGGGAGTAAATGCTGATTTAAAAAATCCGACGGTGGAAAAAGCGGTATGAACCATTTCTTTTTTCTGATTGCCCGCGATTAAGCGCAGCGCTCATGAGCAATCCGGTCAAAAGGTTGTTTGTCCATGGTTTTTCGAACCTTTACGGGGAGCGGGACTTCACCGCCAGATCATTGTCTGACGCGGACTGGGTGCGGAAGTCCGTCTCATTCCTTCCTGAAATTACTACGGGGAAGTCTCTTTGAGAAATGAAGCGTTATCGACTGGTAATAGAAAACCCTGGGAGCGTTTAGCTACCAGGGTTTATTGATTGGTACCGCCGGTGGGACTCGAACCCACACTCTTTTGGAACTCGATTTTGAGTCGAGCGCGTCTACCATTCCGCCACGACGGCACGTGAAGCGAAAGAATTAAGAGGCAAGAGAGCCGGAGAGTCAAGAATTTCCTGTGGAATATGGTGAGCTGCTGAAAAAACGGAGGGATTTTCCTGCGGATTCCCTCCGTCATGTTTCCGGATGGAAATAAGTGTTAGGAATGAGCAGTGCACGGCCGCGTTAACGCTTTTTTGCGTCCCTTCTCACGCCGCCAATTCCCAAAATGCTCGCACCTCGCATCCTCGAATCCCCTGCGTATGCACATAGCGCGTCTGCAACAGCGTCCCGTCCCGATGCCCCATCGCCGCCTGCAAACGCCCCCAATCGTGAAACATCTTCGCATGATACGACGCAAAGGTATGCCGCAGGACGTCCTGACGCCATGTCTGAAAACCCGCTGCCGAGCGCAAAGCGCGCCACCGCCTGTTCCAATCTGGCGGACAGATGAAAACCGACTCCCTCTCTGCCCCCTGCGGATAATAACTCCTCAACCATGCCAACACGGAGCGAGACAGCGGCACCTGCCGACCGCCGCCCGTCTTGCTCTGCCTCGGGCGAATCCGCACCTCCCCCTCCTCCCAATCCACATCGCCCCAGGTCAAACGCCGCACCTCATACGGACGAATCCCGCCGTAAAGCATCATCGCCACGCCCGCCGCACAGGGGGAAAACTCCTCCCTCTCTGCCGTCCGCAGCAGGCGGCGCACTTCCTCGATACGGAGGGGGACGATCTCCCGCTCCGTCACGCGCGGCACATCCACCAGCCGCACGGGATTATGCGCACACCAGCCTTTCTTCCACGCCACCGTGAACACTCCCGAGAGAATCGCCCGCGCATGACGACGTTGCGAGGGTGAAAGAAAGACTTTCTCCAACACAGCCGCACAGTCCGCCGTCGTCATCGAGCGCATGGGACGCGCCGCCAGATCGGGCACATCTCGCATCATCCTCTGCGTGAAGGAGCGGATATCGCGCAGGGTGAGCGCCGAACGGTCGGCCTTGACGCGCAGGGTTTCTGCCACGGCTTTGGAGAAGGAGACCGTTTGCGTGGCGAGATGCTCGGCTTCGCACCCCAAGGCGATGACGCGGCGGCAGTGAAGGAGCAGAGCTTCTTTCTTTCTTACGGAAGAGCCTCCGCTTCCTTCGACCAGCTCCAGCATGAGACGAGCAACATCGGTGAGGGAGAAGGGGAGAGAGGGAGGAGGGCAAGGGCGGTGCTAGCGTCGGTGTTCATGGCAACAGGATAAATAATACTCTTCATCAAGCCCAAAATAACGAAACTTGTCAAAAACATGGAATGAAACGGTAGTTATGCCTGTATGACAAGAAAAAAATGAGAAGAATTTTCTTCCTTTTTTCTTGTTTCTTTGTCTGGCTCAATAATATAATATATTGAGAATCAAAACATTGAAGTTAAGAGCATTATTTATACTCTACTTCCCTCGATGAAACATCGAGGGAATGAGGCTTCGGGAGAGACGCAACTCGATGCCTCCCTTGTGGCTATTCTCCTCGCCGACCGTTCGAGCGGCGCTTTCATCCGCTGGGCCTGCAACGCCTACACTACCCACGGCGAGTCCTATGCGGCGGATCAAGAGATCTACCCCCATCAGGTGCATCTGATTCAGGAGCGCACCCGCAAGACGCAGGAAGAACAGCGCGACCGCACCAAAAAATCCGCCGAAGTCTTTACCCCTGCTTGGCTGTGCAACGCCATGATCAACGCCCGCGATGCCGTTTACTTCGGGCGGGAGGAGGTCTTTAACCGTATGGAGGCTCCATCGTGGACGCCGACGCGCAAGACGATTGACTTTCCGACGACAGCATCTGGCCGCCGTCTCGCGTGGGAGCGTTATATCGATGCCCGCTGTCTGGAAATCACCTGCGGCGAAGCCCCCTTTCTCGTCTCGCGCTACGATGCCGCCGACGGTCGCCCCATCCCCTTGGCGGAGCGCATCGGCATCCTCGACCGCAAGTTGCGTATCATCGGCGAGCATACCTGCACCGCAGAGGACTGGTTTCACTGGGCAAAACGCGCCCTCGAAAGCGCCTACGCTTACGAATACCAGGGCGACAGCCTCTTTCTCGCCCGTCTCAATCTTTTTCTGAGCATTAGCGAGTACCACCGTCACCTGTGGAAACGCCCCCTCAACCGACACCAACAAGAGGAAGTTGCCCGCATCCTCTCGTGGAATCTCTGGCAGATGGACGGCCTGACGGCGACGACTCCCTTTGCCACGGAACAGGGGAAGCCCGAGGATTCCTTATTTGATTTTTACGCCATCACAGCCGAAAGGCGCCCCCTCCGTAGCCTCATCCGCGACTGGCGCGGCAAAAAAACGATTCGATTCTCTGAACTCAACCTATCCACCACCATGAAATTTGATTTTGTCATCGGCAATCCGCCGTATCAGCTGGAAACCGCCAATAAATCCCTTTCCAACGGACAATTGCCAAGTAAAAGCATTTTTCATCATTTTCAGCTGAGCGCGGATCAGATTTCCTCCGGTCTTACCGTCTTGATTTATCCTGGAGGGCGATGGATTCAGCGTTCCGGAAAAGGAATGGCGGATTTCGGCTTACAACAAATCAATGACAGCCGTTTACAAACCTTGTATTATTACCCCGACAGTACCGATCTCTTCCCTGCACAAGTTGCCGAAATTGCGGACGGCATCTCCATTGTGGTCAAAAATGCCCACAAGACGACCCCAAGCTTCCGCTACTTCTATATGCGGCGCGGAGAAAAAACAGGTGTCGAGCTGGAGCCTCCCGGCGAAAATATCCTTCCTCTAGACCCACGCGACGGAGCCGTTGTCAGGAAAATCGAGGATTTTGTTCAAAGAAACAAGTTGCCTTATTTGAACGATAATGTGCACTCAAGAAATCTATTTGGAATTGAGAGTAATTTTGTCGAAAAAAATCGAGATCAGGTTCGCCTCTATCAAGAAGGGGATGCGGTAGATTGCGAGACGGAGATCAAGCTATATGCTAATGACCGAGCCGGGAAAGCTGGCAGAACGACATGGTTTGTTGCACCAAGAAGCATTATTCAGACGAATGAGGCTTACATCTCCAAATGGAAGGTTGTTGTTTCCAGTGCAAACGCCGGGGGACAAAAGAGAGATTGGCAGTTGGAAATCATCGACAATCAATCGGCATTCGGTCGTTCGAGGGTTGCTCTTTCTTCTTTTGAAACGAAGCAGGAAGCGGAGAATTTTTACCACTATGTGAAGAGCTATATTATTCGCTATGCCTTCCTGATGACGGATGAAGCTCTGACAACTTTGGCGCTGAAAGTGCCGGATATGTCAGATTATACTTCTGACAACAAGTTAATCGACTGGTCGCAGGATATTGATAGTCAGTTGCAGAAGCTCATGTCCCTCAGTGATACTGAGTTTGAATACATCAAAAACACGGTGCAGAGTGTACGAGCCTAAAAGGAGAATCCATCCATGAACACCATCAACATCCGAAGCACGAAGAAGGTTGAGCCGAAGTGTTACGCCTACACGACTCCAGAGGTGCAGCGGCACGAGGGCTGGACGAAGATTGGCTACACCGAGCAGGATGATGTCGAGGTGCGCATCCGCCAGCAGACGCAGACGGTGGATGTGCGCTATTGCCTGGAATGGCACGAGTCGGCGCGTTTTGCCGACGGGACGGTGTTTCACGATAAGGCGTTTCATCGTTACTTGGGCAAGAAGGAGGTGGAACGCGAGGGGAATTCGGAGTGGTTTCATCTTGTGCCCGAGGTGGCGCATGGTCATTTTCGGGAGTTTACCCGCAATCGCGGGGTGTTGCAGACGCCGGGTGCGGTGCCTTATGTGTTGCGGGCGGAGCAGGCGGAGGCGGTCGAGCGGACGCGGCTCTATATGGCGAGCCACGCGGGGCAAAGCCCGGAGTTTTTGTGGAATGCCAAGCCGCGTTTCGGCAAGACTTTGGCGGCGTATGATTTGTGCAAGCAGATGGGTGCGCGGACGGTGTTGATTGTGACGAATCGTCCGGCGATTGCTCATTCGTGGTACGATGATTATGTGCGTTTTATGGGGACGGAGTCGGGGTATTATTTCATCAGTGGGGCGGATGCTCTGCGGGGCTTGCCCCATGTGCTGGAGCGCGCGCAGTTGCCGAGTGATGCCGAGGGGTATATCGAGTTTGTGTCTCTGCAGGATTTGAAGGGTTCTCTGTATTTCGGCGGGGAGTTCGATAAGTTGGAGCATGTGCAAAAGTTGACCTGGGATCTGCTGATTGTGGATGAGGCGCACGAGGGGGTGGATACGTACAGGGCGGATGTGGCGTTCGAGCAGATTGCGCGTCGGGCGACGCTGCATCTGTCGGGGACGCCTTTTAAGGCTTTGGCAAATGAAAAGTTCGAGGAGAAGGCGATTTTCAACTGGACCTATGCCGATGAACAGCGCGCCAAGAGGGAGTGGCAGGAGGAGGCGGAGGAGGAAAATCCCTATGCCGCCTTGCCGCAGTTGCACCTTTATACGTACCGGATGTCTGAGGTAGTGCGCGATCGCCTGAAGCAGGGGGCTGATTTTGACGATGACGGCGAAAATGAGGCCTATGCTTTTGACTTGAATGAGTTTTTTGCCACGAAGAGTGACGGTTCGTTTAAGTACGATGAGGCGGTGGAGAGGTTTTTGGAGGCTTTGGCAGGGCAGGAGAAGTTTCCCTTTTCGACGGAGGCTTTGCGCCGCGAGGTGAAGCATAGTTTCTGGCTGTTGGACCGCGTGGACAGCGCCAAGGCGTTGGCGAAGAAGTTGAAGGCGCATCCCGTCTTCCGCGAGTACGAGGTGGTGGTGGCGGCTGGCGATGGCAAGACGGATGCGGAGGAGGAGGCGACATCGACGCTCAAGTCCTTGGATAAGGTGCGCACGGCGATTCGTGCCCACGAGAGGACGATTACGCTTTCCGTCGGGCAGTTGACGACGGGGGTGACGGTGCCGGAGTGGACGGCGGTCTTGATGCTGAGCAATGTGAAGAGTCCGTCGCTGTATATGCAGGCGGCGTTCCGGGCGCAGAATCCCTGCCTGTTCGTGGAGGGGGACGAGTTGCGGCGCAAGGAGAATGCGTATGTGTTTGATTTTGAACCGGCGCGGACGCTGGTGATTTTTGAGCAGTTCGCCAATGACCTGTGTTCGGCGACGGTGAGTGGCGGAGGCGATGGGGAGACGCGCAAAAGGCAGGTGCGCGAGTTGCTGAATTTTTTCCCCGTCTATGGGGAGGATGAGGAGGGGGAGATGGTGGCTCTGGATGCGGAGAAGGTGTTGTCCGTGCCGCGCAAGATTCATGCCGTCGAGGTGGTGCGCCGTGGGTTCATGAGCAATTTCCTGTTCCAGAATATCGGGAATATTTTCTCGGCGCCGCGTCAGGTGGCGGATATCCTCGGGCAACTGCCGACGGTGAAGGAGCAGAAGCCGTCCAAGGCGAAGGAGGGCGGTCAGGAAGAGGGCGGTTTGTTGGACGGCGCCGCGGATTTGCCCCTGAATGAAAAGGGTGAAGTGGTGTTGCCCTTGGATGAATTGACCCGTAAGACAGGGGAGCTTTTCGGGGATAAGATATACAGCGACAATGTTGTGACGCAAACGAAGATCGATGAGGTCTCGACGAGTAACGCGCCGGATAAGAAGGCCGCACAAAATTTAGTGACGATATTGGTGGATACTGTGGTGAACCCCACCCTGCAGGATGCCAAGACGCACTATGGCGATGAGATGAGTAGAGCGTCTGAACATCGTCTCAAAAAGCAGTTGCAGAATCAGGCGACGGTCGCGGTCGGCAAGGCAGCGACGACGCACAAGAAGAATCGCCACGAGACGGAGAAGGCAAAGAAAAGGGCTCTCGACGAGGCGCATGCCAAGGGGCAGAGTGAGGCCGAGGTTCAGGCGATTCAGGATCGTTTTGATGCCGAGCAGAGGGAGAATGAGCGTCGGTATCGAGAGGAGTTGAAGGAGGCAGCGGCAGAGATTGAGAAGAAGGCCAAACAGGCTGTGGTGGATACGGTGGAAACCGAGAAGGTTACCAGGAAGAAGGAGGCGATTGAAGAGGATATTCGCGGTCATTTGCGTGGCTTTGCGCGGACGATCCCCGCCTTTTTGATGGCGTATGGCGACGAGAATACCTGTCTGGATAATTTCGATACGATTCTTCCCGATGAGGTCTTTAGAGAGGTAACGGGGATTTCTTTAGAGCAGTTCCGCATCTTGCGCGATGGGTGCGATTACGAAGATGAGGGTGTCCGGAAGCATTTTGACGGTCATTGTTTTGATCCGATTGTTTTTGATGATGCCGTTCAGGAGTTCTTGGCGTTGAAGAAGAAATTAGGCAATTATTTTGATGAGTCGCAGTCGGAGGATATTTTCGATTATATTCCACCGCAAAAGACGAATCAGATTTTCACGCCCAAGCATCTTGTCATGAAGATGGTCGATATGTTGGAGGAGGAGTCTCCGGGCTGTTTCGATGACCCCGACAAGACGTTTATCGACCTCTACATGAAGTCGGGTCTATATGTGGCGGAGATTGTCAAACGCCTTTTCCGTAGCGAGGCGATGAAGGCGCGTTTCCCGCAGGCGGAGGAGCGTTTACGGCATATTTTCGCGCATCAGGTGTATGGCTTGGCGCCGACGGAGATTATTTACCGCATTGCCTGTGCCTTTGTCCTGGGCTTCGACGAGGAGCTGCGCATCGAGCGGCATCATCTCGCGCGCTTCGATGCCTTGCCGGCGGTCAAAGACGGCACGCTGGAGGAGGCTCTGGACAAGATTTGGGAGAGGTGACCGTGATGACGGCCTGGCTTGGGAGGCTTCATGTCTTGCGCCGCTCCCGTTGAATGAGTGGCGCGGCTTAATTTCCGGCATGTTTCTTTGTGTTTCATGTGCGCAAGCCGATGAAAATTCATGGTTGGCGTTTCAGCCTTTTTTCACGGTCAGGGGCAGTCCCGCCACCATGAAGTAGACTTCATCCGCGCTTTTGGCAAGGAGTTGGTTGGCAATGCCCAGCCCGTCGCAGTAGTGGCGCGTTTCCGCATCTGACTGGCTGATGCCCATGCCGGTTTCAGAAGAAACAAGCACCCATGGCACGGGGGATTGGCGGATGAGCTTTTTCAAAGCTTCTATTTCCTCAATCAGCGCTTCCTGGAACGGCTCGTAATCCGTGGGGTCCTTCTGGGCGTACAGGGTATTGGAGGCGAGCAGGGTGACGCATTCCAGAATGACGCCGTCCACTTGGTCCAGCAAGCCGGATTCCCCGACGGCAGAAGCTACATGACGGGGACATTCCAGCGTGAGCCAGCTTTTAGGACGGCGTTCCTGGTGCTTGCGCACGCGGTATTCCATGGAGCCGGCTCCGGGCCAGACTTCCGCCGTGGCGACGTACAGGATTTTTTCCCCGAATCCGGCGGCTATTTGTTCAGCGTATTGGCTTTTGCCGCTTCTGATGCCGCCCAGGACGAGCGTCATGCGTGCGGTATTGGCGTCAGTGTTTGGTGATGTAGCGTTCATGGGATTCCAGCATGGCCTGGTGGGAGTTCAGGAAGTCATCCAGGCTGAAGACTTCCAGCGTAATAAGGGGGGAGAAATGAAGGTCCCACATGGGGTGCAGAATGGCGTCCAGCGTAGCGGCAGGCATGTGGTGCAGGGATTTGTGGTCCCGTTTTTCCAGCCCGTGCAGGTGGCACATGCGTATGTCCGGCAGCCAGAGCGGCAGAAGTTTTTCCGGCCGCAGGCCTTCTTTCCAGACATGGCCTATGTCAAAGCAACGTGAATGGGGTGTAGCGTCTACCAGTTTGTCCAGATAGTCGGTCGGATGGCGTTCCAAATTTTCCAGGGCCAGGCATTCCGGTGCGGGGAGGTGGGGCGTGATTTGTTCCAGACTCCGGAGGATTCGTTCCGTTTCGCGTTCCGTAAGATGGGGGCGCATATCAGGACCGGGAATATGGTCCGTGACCACATGCATGACCCAGGTGTGGGGCTCCAGTTCCCGTGTCAGGTCAATGGCGCGAATGATGTTTTCCGTATAACGGCGGCTTGATTCTTCCGTGGCGAAGCCGCCGTCCGTAGGCAGGTGGACGTTCCAGGTAACCCCGGCATCTGCAGCGATTCCGGCCAGTTCCCGTATTTCCGCAGGGGTAATGAGTTCCTTTCCGCATTCTCCGGCTTCCAGCAGGAGCAGGGCGACATCATCCGCGTAATGGACGCATTCCCTGATGGCGGGCACGTAGTAGTCCGGGATGATGAAGGAGGTGCATCCGATGTTGAGGCCTGGAACACGGCATTTGTGTGGAGTTTTCATAAAGTGCAGAAGGTGAGCAGGACAAGCCATTCCGTACATTCCACGGTACAGCCGAATACATCCCCGGTAACGCCGCCCAGGCGGCGGCGCGCGTATAGAAGCAGGCCCATGGA
>ENA-ORRI01000995-ORRI01000995.1-human-gut-metagenome-genome-assembly--contig:-NODE-995-length-12731-cov-9.74329_pt1 | contig 12731 bp, 10 predicted proteins | sample MGYA00242172_ERZ509128 | MGnify/ENA primary metagenome ERZ509128 (study PRJEB26280, sample SAMEA2338623) | human gut metagenome | biome: human gut; feature: human-associated habitat; material: faeces... | reverse complement strand
GTTCAGAAGCGCTGCTTGCCACTACGCTAGATACATATTCTGCTGCACCCAAGGAGTCGGTCATGCTCTTCAGCGTCCATGCCAAACTAAGAATCAGAATGGCTGGTACCATCGCCTCAAAACCCTTGATGAGACTACTCATCGCCTCATCGAAAGGCAAGGTCTTGCGAATGGTAAACATCATGATGGTAAGAATCAGGGCAGCCAATGAACCGACTACCAGACCCACAGAGGCATTGCTCGCAGCAAAGGAATCTACAAAGTTGAGATAGTTGGCATTATCGGCATCGAAGAATCCGCCCGAATATACCATACCCGCCATGCAGAAGATAATCAGCATGATGATTGGTATCACCAGGTCGCTCACGGTTCCCTTGTTCTTGGAATCCTCTTCCTGTTTGGCTCCCACACCATGCTCAACAATCTGCAGTTTGGTATCGCTCACTTCATCGAGCTTCCCGCCATTGGTTCGTTCGTACCATTCCTTCAGTCTTGCATCATATTTGCTCATCGCCTTGAAGTCGAAGCCCAGTATCACGATGCCAAACATAAAGAGGATGGTAAAGAATGCGTAGAAATTAAAAGGTATCGCCTTGCAGAAAAGTGCCAGTCCGTTCTCACCTCCTGATACGAAGCCCGATACCGCAGCTGCCCAACTCGAGATAGGGGAGATGATGCAGACCGGAGCGGCCGTAGAATCGATGAGATAAGCCAGCTTCTCCTTGGTAACACCGTTGCGCACTGCGATAGGACGCATCACCGAACCCACGGTAAGGCAGTTGAAGTAATCATCGATGAATATCAGAATGCCGAGCAGAATGGTGGAAATCTGTACCCCAATCTTCGAGTGTACGTGTTTGGAAGCCCAACGGCCGAAAGCAGCCGAACCACCCGCCTTGTTCATCAGTGAAACGATGCAGCCTAATACCACCAGGAATACTAGAATGCCCACGTTCCATGGGTCGGAAAGGCAATGTATCAAACCGTATGTCTTGGCATCATCGCCTTCACCTACAGTGTGGTTTGTCAGGTGAACGAGGAATCCGTCGAAACCTGTTCCCATCGAAATGCAATATTGAACGGCACCCAGTATGATACCGATAAAAAGAGAAGAATAGACCTCTTTCGTCTTCAGCGCCAGAGCAATGGCGACGATAGGAGGCAGTAACGACCATGCGGTCCCAATCATGTTGTAATCCATTTTATTGTTTTTTGGCAAAGGTAGTTTTTTTCGGTAATATATGCAAGCTTTTGGGCAGAAAAAATGGTGTTTATGGGTTGATATGGGCTGTTTTAGCATATTTTATCATTATAAAGTGTCGTTTTTCTATATTTTTCTTGTATCTTTGAAAACTCAAATTGCAACTCAATCTGAGATAGAATGGAAACTCAATTTTAGCAACTTAATAATGGAGGACTAATTATGAACATCAATTCTGGTATTAAGCAAGCCGTGATTTTAACCATCGGCATCATGGCAGTTGTTTTATTTCTACCATTTCTTGTTTCTTGTTCTCAGAACAGGAAAGCACCTGCTGTTTCTCCTCAAACGGCTGTAGGAAAAACTGAGAAGAATGAAACTGCCAAGGTGCAATATCTCACCACATCTGATTTCAGAAAAAAGATTATGGATTACGAGGCTCATCCGGATGAGTGGGTCTTTGCCGGTTCCCGTCCTGCCGTCATCGATTTCTATACCACCTGGTGTGGTCCTTGCAAGATGATGGCTCCCGTAGTGGAATCTCTCGCCGGGAAATATGCCGGCAAGATAGATTTCTATAAGGTGGATATCGACCAGGAGTCCGAACTTGCTTCTGTTTTCGGTATCAGCAGCATCCCTACCTTCCTCTTCATCCCCGTGAAAGGCAAACCATCTGTGCAGATGGGTGCTATGCAAAAGGAGGATTTCGAAGGACTGATTGATAAAATTAAAATAAAATGACAATTTGGTAGCATCTCAAATTTCCATGCCTCTCCTTACCTATATGTAGGTATTACCACCGTTACTTCCCATCGTTCTGGTGAAACCGAGGATACAACAATTAAGAAGTTGAAATAGGAATGAGGATATGAAATTGGAAAACACCAATTTCACCATAACAAAACATAATTAGTAATAACTGAATAACTTCGATATATTTTATAGTTTAAAAACAAAACAACTTATGACAAACGTATTGATTAGTGCCGCCGGACTGTGCGGTGCCACCATTATCGGTGCCATTCTAGGTTTCTTCGTCAAGGAGTTGCCTCATAAATGGAACGATGCTGTGTTGGGATATTGTGCCGGACTCATGCTGGCAGCTTCCACGTTGGGACTGATAGTGCCAGCCTTCGAACAGACCAGTCTTTGGTGGCTGGTAGTAATCGGCGTGATGGCAGGAGCCTTGTTCCTGAATGTGCTAGATCTGGTAACTCCCCATCTTCATCACATCACGGGCCTAGACCCCGAGGAGCATCGCCACAATGTCAGGCTCAGTCATGTGATGCTCTTCGTGATGGCGATAGCCCTGCACAAACTGCCCGAAGGCATGGCGGCTGGAGTGAGTGTCTGTTCTTCTGAGGGAGCAACGGAGTGGGGTGTTTCCTTCGGCATTGCTCTGCAGAACATCCCTGAGGGAATGGTGATTATCGCTCCTTTGATGATGGCTGGTATTACAGCAGTCCGCACCTTCTTCATTTCCATTTTCATCGCCCTGCTCGAAGTGGTAGGCATTCTGTTGGGTTTCGGTTTGGGCTCAGCCTCTACCACCTTCCTCCCCGTGATGCTGGGTTTTGCCGGTGGCGCCATGCTCTATGTAACGAGCGATGAGATGATTCCCGAAACCCATGCCCATGGTTTCCAGAAGCAAGCCACCTACGCCCTTCTCCTGGGATTCATCACCTTTGTGTTGATGGAGAAATATGTATAATCTTCTTTTCCCCATCTCTCTTATTTATATTTGTAGATTCGTCTTGCCTGTAATTGAGGATCCCACTTGTAAATCTTCTGCAAAAGTACTCACAATTTATGAGAAAAAGAAAAAACTGCCAGGAATATGAGAGTGGCAGATGAAAAATAGCATAGTTGTGGTATGCTTGGTGCTAACGTTGCTATATTACTCATCGCCAGATATAAAACAATGCCAATATAGCAAAAATACGCATATTTGTAATAAAATTGCGACAAACGTAATAAAAAAACGTAAATATACGTCTATTGCAAGGTGAAAATTCGTGAATCTGGAAAAAAAAACATATTTTTGCATAGCGAAAAATGTAAATAAACAGAAAAATGGCTACAGCTGATCAAATATTATCTCTGATACGAAATCATCTGAACAACGATGATACGCAATTCAGAAAGGTTGCCCTGCAGATTTCCGCTGTGGAGGCAAGGAGTGGTCATGCCATAGTAGCACGTACCATACAAGAATTGCTCAACCAAAAGAAAACATCCTTGGGTACGGTACGTTTGGTGTCTAAAAACAAGGATATAGATGACTTGCTGCTGCAAGTAGATACCTATGATGACATGACAAGTCTGGTACTCAGTCAGGAGTTGAAAGAGAAACTGGACAGAGTCATCAAAGAATATCTAAAGAAAGAAACCCTAAGTAAGTACGGATTGGCAAATCGCCGAAAGCTCCTATTGTATGGAGCATCGGGAACAGGAAAGACGATGACAGCCAGTGCCCTTGCAAAAGAATTCAATTTGCCATTCTTTGTTGTGCGAACTGAAAAAGTTGTGACCAAGTTCATGGGAGAAACTGGTCAGAAACTAGGTAGAATCTTTGATTTTATCAACGAAGTACCAGCTGTATATCTGTTTGACGAATTTGACGCCATCGGTTCTCAGCGAGGAATGGACAACGAAGTTGGCGAACAACGAAGAATACTCAACACGTTCCTACAACTGTTGGAGCGAGATGATTCTGATAGTTTTATCATAGCTGCCACCAATAGCATAGAATCAATAGATAAAGCCATGTTTAGGCGATTTGATGATGTCATAGAGTATAAATTGCCAGATAGAGAACAGCGATTAGCATTGCTGCGTGAATATCTCTATACCGCAAAGGATTTGGATTTCTCATCTGCAGAACCCTTGTTTGATGGCATGAGCCATGCTGAAATCAAGATGGTTTGTTCAGACATATTTAAGGAATCCCTACTTAATGACAGGAAGATAGACCTTCCACTGGTTCAGACCATAGTAAATATGCGTCAGCAGTTAAATCGTCAAACCTGCTAAATAATGGAACTATATGCATAAGAAACATTTCTTTTTAAGTAACAATATAGCCGAAGCCCGTGATTTCTCACCGCGGAATTTGCGCCCAGGAAACCATTCCCTACCAACAAGAGATAGGGCTGAGCATGGGCAAATGGTGAAAGGACAATATGAAACAGCCGTAAATCAAGCCATATCCCGTTTGGAAGAAAGAGAAAATCAAGGACAGCCTGTGGCTAACGGAATCTATGTCGATTTGAAAATGGACAAAAGTTTCATACCAAATTCTTTGGGTAAACAAGACAGTCCAAAAGGAGCAACCATCATGAAAGTAACTGACAACGGAGACGAAAATGATGTTGACGTTACTGTATATGTAAAGAAGGACAAGAAGGATTGGCTTAAAAATAAAGTTGACGACTATTCTTGCAAGAACACAGCAAAGGGAAAGCCATGCAATGAAAGGCTGATTGCCCCTATCAATGGTGTAGTAGCAACAGACATTCGCACACTCTACGTGTCAGCGGAAGAATTTGAAACAATACCAAAAGAAGGTTCATACATTTACGAATTGTGGATGAGCCATAGCAAAGAAAACAGCCAAGAGCGCATAGAGAACACTTTGCATCAACTGGGCATAGAGAAGATGGCAGAGCCTTTGCTTTTTGATGGTGTTGATGTATGGTTGATTAAGTCAACCAAGCAACAACTCTGCACCCTGCCACTGTCGCTGGGATATATTGAAGGCATCCGCCCCTATCATAAGCCGTCCATTTTGACAAGCAGCAACCCCGAGAAAAGAGAATGGAGTGAACTCATCAAAGGAGAAATTACCTACGACGAAGATGCGGATGTAATAGTCGGCATATTGGATTCGGGTGTGAACAATGCACACGAACTATTAAAGCCAGCACTGCCAGATGAGCGAATGGATGTAGCCATTGGTGTGCTGGAAGCAACCGACAAGACAGACCACGGTACTGGTATGGCAGGATTAGCCCTGCTTGGTGACTTGGCAAATATCGCCTACCAACGAGAAACACCAGTAGCTGTGCATCATGCGTTATCGTCGGTGAAAATATACGAGGACGGATATGACACCCCAAAAGAATTTTATGGAGCAGTCATAGAAGAAGCCATCGGCAAAGCTTCGGATATGGGGGCATCCATTCAATGCATGGCCATTACAGATGAAAGTGCCTACAACGGCATAGCAACCTCCAGTTCTGCAGCACTTGATGAAAGCATCTACCATCAGGGACAATGTGACAGATTGGTTCTGGTTTCAGCAGGAAACATACAGACACCCGATGTAGATCATAACAACTATATAGAATCCTGTAAGGCAAACGCAGTGCAGAGCCCTGCACAAGCTTGGAATGCCCTAACTGTAGGGGCCTATACCGAAAAGACTCTTGTAGGCGATGAGAGTTTCAAACCTTTGGCAGCCCCAGGTGGTGTATCGCCATATTCATGTAGCTCATACCCATGGCATGAGAAGCGCAATAAGCCAGAAATCGTAATGGAAGGAGGGAATGTAGCTTATCATGACTTGCTCAGAGAAACCTCACATAGCGACCTGAGTCTTGTAACAACCAGCAATGAGCAAGAAGAGCCATTGGAACCTTTCAATGCGACAAGTGCTGCTACAGGATTGGCTGCAAGACTTGCCGCACAGATTAAAGTGGAGAATCCGCAACTGTCAATGCTCTCCATCCGAGGCTTAATGGTGCATTCTGCTCGATGGACGGATGAAATGATGCGTATAAATAACGTTGAAGAGCGTATGACTCTCTGTGGATATGGCGTTCCTGATGAGCACGCAGCCATATATAGCAACGAAAAATGCGCCACTTATATTTTCGAGAACCAACTGGAGCCCTACACACAAGGTGACAGCGGCAACATCTATGGCAAGATGCACTACTACAACTTGCCATGGCCAAAAGAGCAGTTGGAAGATATGGGAGACGAATACGTAAGAATTCGCATCACCTTATCATATTATGTGAAACCATCCCCTGGCTATGCCGGAAGGACAAATAAGTACCGCTATCCATCTGCTACATTGCACTTTGACCTAAAGACAGCAACAGAAACAGAAGAAGAGTTTCTGTGTCGTAGGAACAAGCAAGAAGGAGAAAAGACCACCCAAAACGATGCAACCAGATGGAACGTGAAACAGCAAAAGCGAGAAAGAGGAACTGTTCAATCCGACTGGATTGAATGTACTGCAGCAGACTTGGCTGAAATGGACAAGATAGTAGTATTTCCTGGTTCAGGATGGTGGAAAGAAAGGAAATTGGACAATGTGGACAATTCTGTTCCCTATTCTCTCATTGTTTCAATAGAAACCAAAGAGACTGACATATACAACGCTGTAGAAACAGCTATTAGCAATCGTATAGGAGTGCCTATTGCACAAGAAGTGTAATATACTCCATAAGACACAGAAGAAGGGCAAGCTAAACACGTAGCCCTTCTTATTGTTTACACCTGTAATAGGTAATATCACCAAAAGTACTTCACTTTATCTACTTTTACATTATATACTTGGTCATGTACATTATATACTTGGTCATGCCGATGCTTTAATAAATGGTAAACTTTATTTACCCATTTAAATTAAAGTATTATGGCAACAGTAAAAGTAAAATTCAGAGCATCCTCGGTGCCAGGAAAGGAAGGCACATTGTATTATCACCTCATTCACCAGCGCTGCCTGCGCTGGATCAGTACCAACTATCATGTCTTTCCGGACGAGTGGAACGACAAGAAGTCGGCTATCATTGCTTCTAACCGCAACAACCGTCAGGCACATCTACAGCTCATCCAGTCGCAGATAGATTGGGAGATGAAACAGATGCAGCGTATCATCCGTGATAAGGATGCCGAGGGCATCCCTTATACCATTGACGACATAGACAAAGAGATACAGCAGCTGCCACCCTGCCAGAGCGTTTTTGCTTTCTTCCGCCAACAGATAGCCAAGAAGGAACAGATGCAGTGCATTGGCACCAAGAGCAACTATATCAGTGCCGCCAACAGATTTATGGAGTTTCGTCATCACGAAGACCTCACCTTCTCTCAGATGACCAGCGAGATGATGGAAATGTATCAGGCATGGCTATGGAATAGAGGTGTCGGACAAAACACCGTATCCTTCTATCTGCGAACCCTGCGCACATTCTACAACAAGGCAGTGGAAACAGGCCATGCTCCAGCCAAGGATATCTTTGCCCACGTGCAGACCGCTAACGTGAGAACTGCCAAACGAGCCATCTCTGTAAAGGATATTCGCAAGATAGAAAACCTGGACTTGCCAACAGGTTCCTCCCTTGACAAGGCACGAGACCTGTTTCTGCTCAGCTTCTATCTCCGAGGCATGGCATTCGTAGATATGGCATTCCTGAAGAAGACCGACCTGAAATGTGGCTTGGTAAGCTACAACCGTCGCAAGACCCACCAAAACCTCAATATCGAGTGGATGAAACCAATGCAAGCCATCATCGACAAATACGCCGAACAGACCAAGAACTCCCCTTATCTGCTACCCATCCTGACAGGCAAGGAATCCTCTCCATACACGGCATACCGCAAGGTGGAGCACAACACCAACTACAACCTGAAGAAAATCGGTGAGATGGTAGGCTTGAAAATACCGCTCACTACCTATGTGGCACGCCACACATGGGCAAGCGTAGCCTTGCACATGAACATCCCGATAGCCACTATCAGCCAGGGCATGGGACACAACTCCTATAAGACCACACAGATTTACTTGCAGTCATTAGACGTAGCAACCATCAATGAAGCCAATAAGCGGATTATAAAAACAATCTCAAAAGAGTTGTAAACAAATCGTTATGTTTACCCCATTTCGGAATGATGGGGTAAAATTTTTAGCAAACTTCGCCCTTTCTTCTTAGAAGAGAGTAATCTGGTTACAAAAGTACGAAAAATAGTTGGATTACGTGTCAAATTTTATCATTTTCTGTAATACGTCCCCCAAATTTAACACAAATGTTTAGCAAATCTGCCTCGGACGATTTCTGTAAATGGCAGATTTGCACTTATTTCGGCTGTTGTTGCCCTTTTCTAAGAAGAAAGCGCAAAAGATGTAAAATAAAGCTACATGTGTAGAGGCTGTATGGCTAATACTCATTTATATAAGATTATGCATAATCATAAGAAATGGACCAGGCTTCCACAACCATCATGTATGGTTGCAGCTGAGGACATAAAGTAGAACGAGAATATGACGCAGGATTGCTTGAATTCACCTTCTACAGCCGACGTAAGCAAACGCTTACCAAAGGGCATCCACGTTATCGGGGCTGAAAGACTTTCGGATCCGAGTGTAGAAGGAATATCCCCACGTAAACGGATCAGAAAGAAAGAAGACCCTTCCACCAACCCCACTTCATGGAGTTATATTTTTATTCTTCACATGGCAGCTAAAGGGATGGAGAAATGGCTTGAAAAATTTAATGCTGACGAGAAAAATACCAAACAACCTTATTTCATTCATAAAACCCTTCGTTATTCCTACAAGGATGAAGAAAAGCAACAAGGAGTGAAAAAGACTTTGGAGCAATCTGTCAGCGGACTTGTCTTCTTGCAAGGTACCGTGAAGGACCTACAAGAATTTCTTGCAGATTATTTTCCCCAATTTCATTTAGTCAAAGACCGCAGTTTAGGACGACCTGCATCCATCAAGGACTCCATCATGCAACCCTTTATGAATGTGATGAAGACCCATCCGGAGCAGGTTACATTCCTTCGTGATGATTTTGAGAAGTTTGCCAAAGACCACGTGAAGTTGCGTGTCCTTACAGGACCATTCAAAGACTATGAAGGCTACATTGTCCGCATAGACCGTGACCGCCAGCTCGTCTTCGACTTCGGTGGACGAGCAGTAGCGATCCGTGGCGTGCATAAGGAAGACTTCGAAGTTGTAGAAGAGTAGTAGAACAACAATACTGTTAATATGTTTATGTTGAAACCCGAACATTAGCCTGGCGTTCTTCATCAGCAAGTAATAGCCTGGCGGTCTCATCCCGCACAACCTGGCGAGGGCTTTGATGCCCCGCCAACCTTAGAGCGTAGCGGTTCCGAGCACCGAGTAGGGCGGTTTCCTTCTTCTCGCCTGAGGAGAGAAGACCGAGATGAGAGGTAGAGCCTTCCTTAAGGTTAAGGAAGGACGGGTAGGTTTTCGAAAAATGACAAGTGCAGAGCGATACTGCAATGAGGAACAAAATAAAAATTAAACTAAATGATTACACTACGACAACTCCCTTATATTGACATACTTTCATTGAATGACATGATGTCTTTCGATACGAAAGTCAATATCATTGAGCATTGCAAACTCGCTCGTATAGATATACCGAAGAGTTGGCGCAAGGCACAGATTGCAGATGCTTTGGCCGATATATTCACCAAAGACCCATTATGGACGCTTGAGGTTTTGCCTGAAGAAGAGTTGGAACTTCTCAAGAAGCTTTTGTCCTCTTCAACAGAAGAATGCATCAAGTATCCAAGGAATGATGCGAAGTATCTCCTGATGCAGAAGTTGCATTTAGTTGTAACTTATGAAGCAGCAACGGAATGGCATATTTTTATGCCGAGTAGTATACGTAAAGTTCTGGATAATGTACCATTGGACGCAATCCATGTCAAATCAGAGATACCAGTTACTCTAAAGGAAAAAGGTGATCATATCAACCTGATTGACATCTTGGAGCACTATCCCAAGTTAAGTCAAGTAGCCTTCTTCGTCACCTTGGAATTAGTCAATTTGAACTTAGGCAATAAGTTTCCTTACGAAACCTTCCTCCCATACATTGATGACCTCCAGGGATTAGAGGAAGCCATGATGAAGGGAGCCAAGCAACAAACATTAGAGCGCTATGCCGAACTTCTGCTGATGGATATGCGAACCTTGTACAGTTCCATCGAAAAGATGGTGCCTACATTAGAGGACAAAGATTCTTCAACCCTGACAGATGCACAGTATGACTATGCAATGCATAGTGGTACGATGCTGAATGCGATGCAGAAGATCTTCCTTCGTTTCCATCACATCCCATCAGAAGATTTAGCCAAGATGGTTCTAGCCAACAAAAAGAAGAGCGGTCTTCTTCACTTCGAGGAATTAGAGAAGATGGCACAGGAAATAGCCGAAGAACTATTGATGGACCTGATGAAGTTTACGATGGGGGGATAAATCAGTTCTAGGGTGAAAAGAAATCCATGAAGATTACGACAAATCAGTTAGGGCAATATTTGCCTACACTGCCTCGTTCGATTGGCGATGCCCTCCATCTCCATGCGGTCCCATCCCGCAAAACATGGCGAAGACCAGAAGCAATCTGTCCCCCTGCGGTCCCATCCCGCACAATCTGGCGTAGACCGCTTTGGTCCGCCAACCTTAGAGCGCAGCGGTTCTGAGCACTGGAGGGCGGTTACATCCCTAATCCCTATGGTAGGGATTTAGGGCTTGGGTATAGGGTAAGGACCCTCCCGCAGGGGTTTCTGTCCCCTACAAGGGGAACCGAAAGGGTCGTAAAGACTATTGAAGACAGGTGGGGCAAATATAGCACTGTAGGGCGGTTACATCCTTCCTTCTGAGGTTTCTGTCCCCTACAAGGGGAACCGAAGGGGTCGTAAAGACTATTGAAAAGGCTTGGTTAGGATGTGGAGCTCTCCTTGCAGGAGAGACGGAGAGGTAGAAAAAACTCCTTCTTTAATGGGAAAAAGCGATGCCAATGAGTGCAATGAAAACTCGTTTTCAAATTGCCGAGTGCAGCTCGCTTTATCAACAAAGAAGGCCGGGTTGATTTTAGAAGAGCGATACTGCAATGAGGAACAAAATAAAATAAAACACCATCGTATTCCGCACAACTCAAAGATCTGCGTCATCAGCGAAATCCGCGTGCCCTTAATCCCCCAGACCGCACAGGTCTAAGAAATCTGTGTTAATCTGTGCAATCTGTGGGACATTAGATAGAATAAACTCCTCATTCGAGTGACGACAAGTGCAGAGCGATACTGCAATGAGGAACAAAATAGTAGGTTGATAACCTATAAATTGATTATGTAATGAAGATTTTTACTTAATTCCTTGGTGTTTACGTCAGAAAGTAGTATCTTTGCAGCATTCTTTAATATAGGAGGTTATACAATGATTGAGATAAAAGAAACATTAGTTATTAAAAGCGATTCCCCAAAGGTAGCAGAGTGGGTGAAGCGTATGAAGGCATATAAGGCAGCTCAGCTCCAAGATATGGCTAAACGAGGTTGCGGGGTTTGTGAAATAGCTATGTAATGGATGCATTTGAATATAGATTTACAAGCAAAACAGGTGATATATATATCGTGCGAATTCTGAATGATGGAGCAAGATTTTTTTCATCCGAAATGATTTCCGCCTTAGAAAAGTCTGATGTTGAGGTATGGGGAATATATCTCAATAGGGTAGGTAGTTATAAACATGTGACAGGGATTCGGGATTTATCACTTATCTCTAATCAAATTTATAGCTTCTTCAGGTCTCATGAAAATGCGATATTGTATTATGTATGCGATGATATTGCCGATGTTCCGATGAATGCTCGCAAAAAGGCAGAAGGCTTCTCGGTACAGTATTATCGTAACAGGCTTTTTACTAGTTTGTTTTATAAGCTTCAAGGGTTATTAGATATGAATGTTGTTGATTTACCAATTTGCATTGATGCTTGTGGTAACGATATGTATATTCATATAATGGTACGCGAAGAACAATTGGATGTTGCTAAGAGGATCAAGCAAGACGTGCTTGATGGTTTTAGCAAATAGAGCATTGCTCTTCTGTTCCATTTGGGAACATATGACCAATGGCGGTCATAAGATTTCCGCCATAACCCTGATGGGAACCTCCCCTGAGGTAATCCTCTCAAAAGTAGTATAAAAACAATATTCCTCATTCGAGTGGCGACAAGTGCAGAGCGATACTGCAATGAGGAACAAAAATGGTGGTCTCAACCAGCAAGTTATAGCAAGTTGTCCCCCGGCGGTCCCATTCCGCATAAGATGGCGAAGACCTTTGATGGTCCGCCAACCTTAGAGCGTAGCGGTTCCGAGCACCGAGTAGGGCGGTTTCCCTCTTCTTCCCTGAGGTTTCTGTCCCCCGGGAGCGGGGGAACCGAAGGGGGTGTAAAGACCATTGAAGAAGACCGAGATGAGAGGTGGAGCCTTCCTTAACGGTAAGGAAGGTCGGGTAGGTTTTCGAAAATCTTATCATGTCCCTAATCTCATGTAATTATAACTCGAACAAAAAGGTGAATGTCGAGGCTGCCTAATTGGCAGCTTTGGCAATACCAATTAATAATATGCTTATTTTTGAAAAATGTTGGATGTGCTAACTGCTGAAAATCAGTAGTTACGTTCTAACGGTGATTTACCACGGATCTCACGGATAATAAAAATCCCAACCTGTATTGCTACAAGCTGGGATGATTTTGAACACGAATAACTC
>ENA-ORRI01000991-ORRI01000991.1-human-gut-metagenome-genome-assembly--contig:-NODE-991-length-12775-cov-2.6184_pt1 | contig 12775 bp, 9 predicted proteins | sample MGYA00242172_ERZ509128 | MGnify/ENA primary metagenome ERZ509128 (study PRJEB26280, sample SAMEA2338623) | human gut metagenome | biome: human gut; feature: human-associated habitat; material: faeces... | reverse complement strand
GGGCCTTCCGTGCCCAGCCGGTAGCGCACGGTGCCGGGCGCGGGTTCCGTCCCGGCTTGCAGCGGAACGGGGGTGTATGTGGCCCAGCAGGGATAACCCGCATAGCCGCTTTCATTGCCTACCCAGCGGACATCCGGCCCTACGTCGGAAAAGATGACGGCTCCGGGCTGCCGTTTCTTCAACTCACCCCAAGTTGCCTTCCAGTCGTAATACGCGCTCCGGTCGATAGAACGCCTTTCCCGCGCTCCTCCGTAATACCCGTCCCCTCCGTTCGCTCCGTCAAACCAAGCCAGGAAAATGGAACCGTATCCCGTCGCCAGCTCTTTCAACTGCTGACGGTACATCCGGATATAATCCGGCGTTCCGTAAGAGGCGGCATTGCGGTCCCACGGAGACAGATAAACACCGAACCTGACGCCATACTTTCCGCACGCGCGGGACACCTCCTTCACCACATCGCCCTTCCCCTGCTTCCACGGAGAAGCCGCTACACTATGGAGGGTCGTCTTTGTGGGCCACAGGCAAAAACCGTCATGATGCTTGCAGGTCAGCACCACCCCTTTGAACCCGGCGTCCGCCAGCGTCCTGACAAGATCATCCGCATTGAAATCGGAAGGATGAAACAGCTCCGGCTTTTCGTCTCCATAGCCCCACTCTTTTCCAGTAAAGGTATTAATCGTAAAATGGACAAAGGCATACATCTCCATGTCATGCCATTCAAGCTGCTCCGCGGAAGGAACAGGCTTTAACGGCGTTAAACAGCCCTCCGGCCCGGCTCCTGCAAAACAGGCCGAGCACAGGGCCCCTCTTAATACGGCCGCCGTAATCAACTGGTTTAAATTCATTACCAACAATCACTATCGTTTTAACTCCTCGTACGTTCCTGCCGGTCTTATTCTTTCCGATCAAGTCATGCAGGCCTTTTAGTCTCTCTTCCTCTCCGCGGCATTGATAAACTTCCTTCCCATTCCGAACTTACCGCCATGCCATACATCGGATGCCACCTCTCCTCCGCAAAAGGCTATGAAGCCATGGGCCGGGTTGCCCTCTCCATCGGTGCCAATACTTTTCAGTTCTTTACCCGCAATCCGCGGGGGAGCAAAGCCAAAGCTATTGACGAACAGGATATTGCCCGTTTTCTGGAATTAGCGCGAAATAACGGATTCGGCACGCTGCTGGCACACGCCCCCTACACGCTGAACCCCTGTTCCGCAGACCCCAGTGTCGCCCGTTTTGCGGCCCAGGTACTGAAAGAGGATCTGGAACTCATGGAACATCTGCCGGGGAATCTTTATAACTTCCATCCCGGCTGCCACGTAGGGCAGGGAGTGGAAAAAGGCATTGAACTGGTGGCGGATCAATTAAACGACGTGCTTTCGCCGGAACAAAAGACCATTGTTTTGCTGGAAACCATGTCCGGCAAGGGAAGCGAAGTCGGCCGGACCTTTGAAGAACTGGCCGCCATCATGGAGCGGGTGGACCTGAAGGACAAACTTGGCGTATGCCTGGATACCTGCCATGTCTATTCCGCCGGATATGATATCGTCAACAGGCTGGATTCCGTACTGGAACATTTTGATGCCGTGCTGGGCCTGGAACGCCTGCGCGCCATCCACCTGAATGACAGCATGACGCCCTTCTCCTCCTTCAAGGACCGCCATGAAACCATCGGCAAGGGTTCCCTGGGAGAACAGGCCTTCATCAACATCATCAACCATCCCGTTCTGCGGGAATTACCCTTTTTCCTGGAAACGCCCAGGGACGACGCCGGGCACGGCGAAGAAATAACGTGGCTGAAGGAACATTACCGCAACTGAACCGCCGCCAAGGGGTTTCCGTACTGATTGAACTCCGGTCTTTCTCCCGGAGAAAAAGCTTGCATCCGCTCCGGATACGGGATACACAAACCTTGTGAATTAGTTTAAACTAATTCCAATATCTGGGTTCCAAGGAAAAAACCATCCGATTTTTATGAAAGAAATGCGCATCGCGAAAATAACAGGGCGTGAAATTCTGGATTCACGCGGCAACCCCACCATTGAGGCGGACGTTTATCTGGAAGGAGGCGCCGTAGGCACGGCGGGCGTCCCCAGCGGAGCTTCCACCGGGGAACATGAAGCCTGGGAACTCAGGGACGGCGACACAACCCGCTACCAGGGCAAGGGAGTCACCAAGGCCGTAGACAACATCCGTAACGTCATTGCTCCGGCCCTGATCGGTCTGGAAGCCACGGAACAAACCACGGCGGATGCCCTCATGAATTCCCTGGACGGCACGTTCAACAAGGCCAAACTGGGAGCCAACGCCATTCTGGGTGTTTCCCTGGCGCTTGCCAAAGCGGCGGCGGCCCAGCTGCACCAGCCCCTGTACCGCTACCTGGGCGGCCCGAACGCCAAGATCCTTCCCGTTCCGATGATGAACATCATCAACGGAGGCGCCCACTCCGACGCGCCTATTGATTTCCAGGAATTCATGATCGTCCCGTCCGGCGCTCCCACCTTCCGGGAAGCCCTGCGTTATGGCGCGGAAGTTTTCCATGCGCTGAAATCCGTTCTTCATGACCGCGGCCTTTCCACCGCCGTGGGCGACGAAGGCGGCTTCGCCCCCAGGCTGAACTCTGCGGAAGACGCCCTGGATTGCATCGCCCAGGCGGTGGACAAGGCCGGTTACCGGTTCGGGGAGGACATTTCCATTGCTCTGGACGTGGCTTCCTCCGAATTTTATGAACCGGAATCCGGGCTGTATGTTTTCAAGAAATCCGACGGCAGCCGCAGAACCGCCGCAGAGCTGACGGACTACTATGTGGAACTGAAGAAAAAATATCCCATCGTCTCCATCGAAGACGGCTGTGCGGAAAACGACTGGGACGGATGGAAAATCCTGACGGAAAAACTTGGCAAAAGCACTCAGCTTGTCGGAGATGACCTCTTTGTCACCAACGTGGAATTCCTCAGAAAAGGCATCCATCTGGGCGTGGGGAACTCCATCCTGGTGAAGGTCAATCAAATCGGCTCGCTGACGGAAACGCTGGACGCCGTGGAGCTGGCCATGGGCAACCGCTATACCGCCGTTATTTCCCACCGTTCCGGAGAAACGGAGGACGCCACCATCGCGGACATTGCCGTAGGAACCAACGCCGGACAAATCAAAACCGGCTCTTTGAGCCGTTCCGACCGTATGGCCAAATATAACCGCCTTCTCCGGATTGAAGAAGAACTGGGAGAATCCGCCCGCTACGGTAACGGATTCGGCCTGTTCTGACCTTTTTGCTGGAACTGGTATCAAGCAACGCCAAACCCCGGCCGCCGCGAGGCGGTGCGGGGATTTTTCATCTCCGGAGGAAACTGCATCCTTTTCTTTGAAACAAAATATGCCATGCTGGCCCTTCGGAGTCCTCCCCTGCCGATAAGTTTTCCGCTCTGCGCCATGCCTGCCCGCTTCTTCCTTCCCGCACGCCTTCCGCTATGCGCGGGGTTGTTGTACCTGGCGCTGCCCCTCCTCCTTTTTCTGCTGGGATGGGTGCATCCGGCTTTTTCCGTACCGCTTTGCGCCGCACTGGCATGCGGGCTGTACGCCTGCGCTCGGCATCTTCCGGCACAAAGGTTTCCGTTAAGCGGGCGCGGATTGGCCGTGCTGGGCCTCCTCTCCTTCTTCTGCCTGATGCTGGTGCTGTTGTGCGGATTCACGGGCCACTGCCAGCAACACGCGGATTTTATTATCCGCAATGCCGTTTACGAACATCTTGCAGCAAATTCCTGGCCCCTCGTCACGGAGGACGGACATCATTTCATCTACTACCTGGGCCATTGGCTGCCTCCGGCGCTGGCGGCTTCTTTCTGCCCGGAATCATGGGCTCCCTGGCTGCTGGCCCTGTGGACCTTTCTTGGGCTGGAACTGGCGCTGCTGGCGGCAACCGTCCGCTGGGGAATCCGGAAGACGGCCCGCTGGGCGCTGATCCTCCTCTGCCTCGGCTCTCCGGCAGCGGTGCCGGACTGCCTGGGAATTCCCCTCTCCTCCCTGTTTGCGGAATACAATGCCCAGATGGTCCTGTTTATCGGCATGCCCGTCCAACTCTTCAACACATTCAATCACGCCGTTCCGGCGCTATTGTGCGCCGTATTCGTCCTGACGCGCTCCCTGCCTCCCTCCGGGTATTATCTCGCGGGAACGCTTCTGCTGCCGTCCTCCCCGCTGGGCGCCCTTCTGCTCCTTCCGTATATGGCGTATGAAACCCTGTTCCGCCGCTCGTCGGCACGGAAACCTCTTTCCCGTCTCCGTTCCCTTCTGGGCCAGCCGGTTTTCTGGCTCGCGGCCCTGTGCACGGCCGTCATGGCCGTCTTTTATTCCCATTTGGACGGAGGAGGGCAATTTTCCTGCCTGTTTGACGCAAAATATGCGGAAATCTACCATTACGGGCAGCAGCGGCTTCTGCTCCATCTCGGTTCCTCCAAATACGCCAGCTTCCTTCTGGCCCTGGCCCTGGGGATCCTGCTGCCGGGGGCGCTCCTCTTCCCAAAATGCCGGAAAAACCCGTTGTACTACATCACGCTGGGCATGATGGCAGGCAGTCTCTTTTTCCGCACGGGCATCATGAACAATGAACTTCTCTTTAAAGCTCCGGCCGTCCTCTATCCCTTCCTTTCCCTGCTCTTTCTCCGGGCCCTCCGCCGGGGAGGCGTGAAATACCGGACCCTCCTGATTCTTTATCTCGTTTTTTCCGCCCTCCCGAACCTGCAATGCATCATGGAAAAAGCGGGAACATTCTCCACCCGGGCGAGCATCATGCGGAAACATTGGCAGACGGCCAGCGGCACGCCTGACTGCCCGGACACTCTCATCCGCCGCCAGTTCATGAAAAAGGACGGCCATCCCCTTCCCTCCTGGCTATTCAAAACCGGAACAAAGCCACAATCACGGCGGCAATAATCAATCCAGGCTGATGCCGAATATATCCGAAAGGGAACCGGCATCCACATCCAGTGCGTCTTCTCCTCCGGGAACGGGTTCCGGAGCTTTCGGAATCAAAACGGAGGAATCCATTCCGCGCAGGGTGAACAACAACTCCGGCTGCTTATCCAGCATCACGCCGAAAGCGTACAGGGCTGCGGCCGCATGCTTGCACAAATCCGCCCAATCCGGACAGGAACAGGAAAAACGCCACTCTTCCGGCGCGGGAAACAGGCCGCCTTCCGGAGCGCACAGGATTTCCAGCAGCTCGGGAGACAAATTCCCTTTCAGCAGATCAATCCAGGAACCAATCTGCCCGGCGCATCGTGCGCGCAGCCGGGCAAGCGCCTCTTCATCCGGGGGGGAGGCCTGGATGCAAACCTCATACAAATGTTCACCCATCACCAGAGCATCGATGCGGCCGGGCACCGTTTTAAGGTCCAGAACACAGCCATAGCGCAGGTAGGTCCGGCCGGGGGCCAGCCGCATCCCGTACACCTCGCACGCGGACAGGCTCTTCATCCATTCCTTCCCCCAGAACCTTTTCGCCAGGGTACGCCCGGAAACCGTTACGGGGCGCAGTTCCATCCCCTCTGCAGCCAGTTCCGCCGCCTTTTCCTCCGCGCGTTCCCGCAAATCTTCCCGTTTCAGAGGCATTTCGTCATCCATACGCACGGCATCGTAATAACATATCCGCCCCCGTCCGCCACAGGGAAAAGACAGCCATGCTCCGTTTCTCTCTTTTCCGGCTCCACTCCGGTTTTCCAGGCATGCGGATTTTTCCCAGTTCCGCGGAATCTGCCTCCATTACCCATTTCAGGCTTTCAAAACGGAAGCTCCTGGGGCACAACATGTGGGTCATGTGGAAAGGCAGATTTTCTAAACCCACCGCTGATCTGGTTCAACGCTACGGCGAATCCGTCTCCTACGACTGGAGGCTTTTCCGCCAGGACATTGCCGGATCCATCGCCCATGCGCGGGCCCAGCTCAAGGCAGGCCTGCTTTCGCAGGAAGAATTCAACGCCATTGAATCCGGCCTGAAAGACATCCTGAAAGACATTGAAGCAGGCAACTTCTCGTGGAGCCGGGAACTGGAGGACGTGCACATGAACATTGAAAGCGAACTCACCCGGCGCATCGGCGCTCCGGGCGCCAAGCTGCATACCGCACGCTCCCGCAATGACCAGGTAGCTACGGACACGCGGCTTTACTGCCGGGCGGAAATCGATGAAATTCTGGGAAAAGTGCGCCATCTGCAGCGCGCGCTGGTCATGAAGGCGAAGGAATACGCGGATGCCATGATGCCGGGCTATACTCACCTGCAGCGCGCCCAGCCCGTCACCATGGGCCATCACCTGCTGGCTTACGTGGAAATGCTGGACCGGGATGCGGACCGCCTCAAGGACTGCCGCAGGCGCCTGAACGTCTCCCCGCTCGGTTCCGGAGCCATCGCCGGTTCCACCATCTGCCTGGACCGCCACGGAATTGCCGTGGAACTGGGTTTTGACGCAGTTACAGAAAACTCCATGGATGCGATTGCCGACCGGGATTACATCATGGAAATACTTTTTGACCTGGCCGTGGTCGGAGCCCATCTCTCCCGCATGAGCGAGGACGTCATCCTGTGGTGCACGGCGGAATTCGGCTTCGCTTCCTTGTCCGATGCCCATACGACAGGTTCATCCCTGATGCCCCAGAAAAAAAATCCGGACGTCGCGGAACTCACCCGCGGAAAAACGGGGCGGCTGTACGGTAACCTCACCGCCGTCATGGTGGCTGTCAAAGGGCTTCCCCTGACTTACAACCGCGACCTCCAGGAAGACAAGGAACCCCTGTTCGATTCCATTGATACGGTTAAACTGGCCCTGGACGTCAATGCGGAAATGATAGCCGCCATGACGGTGAACACGGCCAGGGCCAGGGAAGCGGCGTCCGACCCCATGCTGCTGGCCACGGACCTGGCGGATTATCTGGTGCGCCGCGGGGTCCCCTTCCGGAAGGCCCATGAGCTGGTCGGGAAGGCAGTCGCCATGAGCATCTCCACGGGTACGCCGCTCAACAAGCTGAGCGATGAACAATTCGCCTCCATTTCAAATGCATATGGAACAGACGCGCGCGACGTATTTGAATTGACAAAAGCCTTCGCCCAGCGTACCAACCCGGGGGCTCCCAATTCCGACAACACCCGCCGCCGCATCGCCTACTGGGAAGGCATCCTTTCCAAGTAACGCCGCCTGCGGAGGCGGACGGGAACGAAGAGAGCCTGCCGTCCGTCTCCGCGGGGCGCCTCCGGGTGCAGGAAGGGGACGCTTCAACCCCGCCGGCGGCGGCCTCCACCGCAGCCGGCCAACCATCCCGGCAGCCATGTTCAAACCTGCTCTTCTCTCCTCTCTCAAAACTTATACCAAACAAACCTTTCTGGCGGACCTTTTTGCGGGACTGACCGTCGGTGTGGTAGCCATTCCGCTGGCCATGGCCTTTGCCATCGCATGCGGACTCTCCCCAACCCAGGGCCTCATCACCGCCATTGTGGCCGGGTTCCTCATTTCCCTGTTCAGCGGGAGCAAATATCAAATAGGCGGCCCCACCGGAGCCTTCGTGATCATCATCATGGGCGTCCTGGAGCAATACCACGCATCCGGCCTGCTGGTCTGCACATTGATGGCGGGCCTCTTCCTCATCATCTTTGGGTTCTGCCGCATGGGGGCGCTCATCCGCTTTATTCCATTCCCTGTCACCACAGGGTTCACCTCCGGCATCGCCGTGGTAATCTTTTCCACGCAAATTAAAGACATCTTCGGCCTCACCATCACGGAAAAAATTCCCGGAGAGTTCATTGAAAAATGGGCGTGTTACTTCCATTACTTCCACACCATCAACTGGGCGGCGCTGGGGCTGGCCGCCGGCACCGTAATCATTACCCTGCTGAGCCGCCGCTTCTGGCCCAGAATACCGGCCATGCTGGTGGGCATGCTGGGCATGACGGCCGTTTCCGTGGCGTTTTCGTTGCCTGTGACAACCATCGGGCAAGCTTTCGGCAGCCTCCCGAATACACTCCCCCTGCCCTCCCTGCCCAGCATTGACTGGAGCACCCTGGGGGCGCTGACGGCCCCTGCTTTCACCATCGCGCTGCTGGCGGCGATCGAATCCCTGTTAAGCGCCTCCGTGGCGGACGGCATGACCGGAGGGCGCCACAAGCCCAACATGGAGCTGATTGCACAAGGCATCGGCAACATCGGCTCCGCCCTGTTTGGCGGCATTCCGGCCACCGGAGCCATTGCCCGCACCGCCACTAACATCAAGGCTGGAGCTAAAAGCCCGGTTTCCGGCATGATTCACGCCCTGACCCTGCTGGCCATTCTGATGGCCTTTGCCCACTATGCCCAGCAGATTCCCTTGGCTGTCCTGGCGGGCATTCTGACGGTAGTATGCTACAACATGAGTGAAATACACACGTTCAGCCGTCTGCTGAAAGGGCCCAGGCAGGATGCGGCGGTGCTGGTAATCACCTTCCTGCTGACCGTGTTTGTGAACCTCGTTGTAGCCGTGGAAGTAGGCGTGGTTCTGGCCGCCCTGCTCTTCATGGGCCGCATGGCCCAAATCAGCGATGTTTCCGCCATCAAAAACGAACTGCTGGAAAATGATGAGGAAGATGATGGAAACCGCTCCGCCGCCAAGCTGGACATTCCGGAAGGTGTGGAAGTTTTCGACGTGAAAGGTCCCTTCTTCTTCGGTGCCGTGGAGCAATTCAAGGACCAGGTTCTGGAAACGCTGGAACATGATACCAAGGTGGTTATCCTGCGCATGCGCCTGGTTCCCGCGCTGGACGCCACCGGCCTGAACGTCCTTTCCGACTTCTGCCACCAGTGCCGGGAACACGGTTCCACCCTGCTGGTTTGCGGCGTGCAGCCCCAGCCTCTGGACGTCATCCGCCACGCGCCCTTTTACCGGGAGCTGAAACGCTACAATATCTGCGAGAATATTGACGCCGCCCTGAACCGGGCCCGCAAAATCATCAACGGCCCCGCGCCCAAACACCTGTAACGGCGGCCATCCCCCCGTGCGGTCAGGGAGCAAGACCTCACTCTGCCTTATTCACGGCCTTCCGGTACGGGTGAGGCTGCTCCTGCTGCAAACAGCCAGAAATAACAACCTCGGGGAAAATGAGGGAAGGCCCCTTGCATTCCCTCATCCGGCTCATCTCCGGGAATCAGGCGGCACAATACGGCCTGTTAACTCTTATTGGGCCTTCCGGCAAAACAGGATGCCCGAGCATGGATCAACGGGCCCCGCAAGCCCGTTCCCGGTAAAGTGAAATAGCCTCGCATGCTCACGCAAAGCAGAAACGCGCTGCACTCCGAACAGGCTCCGTCAAGTCGGGAAAGCGGAACCTGTTGAATTGCGCAGCTGAATACTCCAATACGGCACGGATAAGTCCCGTTAATAATCCGCCGCCTGCTCCTCATAGCGGGAAAGAAGAAAGTCCAGATCTTCCAGCAGAGACTGGCAGGAACGGTCCCAGCGCTTCCTTCCCCGGAGAGCCATCACGCATTCCTTCCTGCCTGTGAAGCAATACCTGGTAATGCCATGCCCCCGCAATTCCTCCACCTGCTTTTTCAGTTCGCAGGCAAAAAACAGCCAGAACGGCACGCTGCGGGCAATCTCCGCGACGCAGACCGTCATGGGCGGCATCTCCTCCCTAAGCTCCCTTGCAAGGTGTTCCAGGCCCACTTCCGTGAGCATGCGGCGCAGACGCGCATACAGCTCGGACACCTTCATGACGGACAAATCGCACTCATGCTCCAGATAATAACGCACGGAAGCCAGCAGGTCTTCCTTGAACGGAAGGGTTGTTCCGGCACGCCGGGCAGCGTGCTCCAAAGCATCCGCCAGCCATTGTTCCCCGTACTCGGTAATCAGGCAATCACCAAGCTTGAGCAACGGTCTGTTGTTTCGGAAGCCGATCATGGAACAGGAAATTTAAAGAATGGGAAGCTTGCGCTGCAGGGGATCAATAAGCGTCTGGTGGCGCATCTGCGTAATCTCCTGGATAAACTCCTCCACATTGGAAAACTGGCGGTACACGGACACATAGCGGATATAAGCCACGGGATCTATGGCATACAATTTTTCAATCACCTTCTTGCCAATCTCGCTGGAAGGGACTTCGCGCAAATGGTCGCGGTGCAATTCGGAAATGATCTCTTCCACGGCGCGGTCCAGGCGATCCATGCTGACGGGCCTTTTTTCACACGCCTTTACCAGGCCGCGTAAAATTTTTTCACGATTCAGGGCTTCTCTCAGATTATCCCTTTTGACTACGCGCAACTCCGTGCGTTCAATCTGTTCATAGGTCGTATAACGGTAATCGCACCTCAAACACACGCGGCGGCGGCGAATGGTCGTCCCGTCTTTGGACATACGGGAGTCGATGACCTTATCTTCCAAATGACCGCACTGAACGCATCTCATGGCGCGACCATACTACTACATAACGCATCCATAAAGGAAAAAGTACGCCAAATATAGTACAGTAGACTTGATGATCAATGCTTCCCAAGCAGAACTTCCTGTGAATAAACCGGGGTAAAAATGCCGCAGGTCATACCCCTGTTCGGTTTCCAGACCGCTCCGCTCCTGTGAATAAGAAAAAAGCTCATGGTCCTTCCGGGAGGAAAAAACGTATTTTTTAACCTCCTCCCTCCACTAAAAAATACGGCAAGCATTCCGGACCGTACCAGGTCTATTGATTACGGATTCACCGTGCCGCCTTGATTAACGACACTGCCCGCAACAGGTCTGGAGCCATTCAGATTCAGCACAGCGCCCTGCTTGACGAAGACTTTGCCCAAATTCACGGCCTTCCCCTCCATACCCTTCAAAGTCATCTCCACCTTTCCGGACAACGTCCAGGAACATTTCAGGGCAGAGGGCAGCACCTGTTCCAATACGACGCGGGCTGCTTCCGCCGTTTCTCCGCCACCTTCCGCTTGGGTTACATGCACCTCCGCCTGGCCGGACAAACGGACAGGCATGGCTTTTTCCTGAACCGGCGAGGGCTTAATCTCCACGGCAGAACCACCCGGAATATTCCAGGACTGCCGGCCCGCCAGCTGTACATTCGTCCTCAACTGCAAATTTTTCCCCTCCGCCAGGCGAATACCTCCCGGCCCGATTACCAAACGGTCTCCGGAACTTCCCTTGCTCCGGACGATAACAGTCTTGACGGCCGGATCCTCCACACGGATACCAAACAACTTCACCCCCCCTGACACCAGGCTGGGTTTTACGGAAGAAGCTACATTCCACACGCATACGTTCTTCCCCGGCATTTTCCGGTTCATCCACGCGTCCGGAGAACCCAGGGGAAGATCGTAACGACCGCTTCGCACGGAGCCGGTATCCTTCCCGGCCAGCCGGGCGGCTTCATAAGCAAAACGGGCTCCTATGCTGATCTGAGACTGGCCGCTGTAATGCACTCCCATTTGATCTCCTGCGGTCAGTTTGGGAAGATCTCGGGTAGGGGCATAGCCCAGGGATGGACGGGATTCCGCCAGATCCTTCATCACCTGGCGGGTTGTCTTTCCCTGAACTTCCGTATCGCGTCCTTCCAGGCCGCCGGTAAGGTTACCCGTTTCCGGATCAGATTCATTCTTTCCGGCCCAATTGGCATTTTCTCCAAGGACGGCTTTCTGCGCGGCCAGTGCAGATGTATCCCCGTACGGTTTCAGATCTGCCGCCAGATTGCCCAGAAGTTCCAGAAAGCGGGAAGCGCTCTCCGGAACGGAAGTTCCGGCATTGCTTTCCCCCTGCAAATACAAAAGCCCGGCAAACTCCACTTTGGAATACTTGGACCTGTCCACACCCGCACAGGCATTCTTGACGGCCTGCACCAGCGTCCTGTAAGCCTGGCCGTTTTTCCGCCAATGGGAATTGTCGCCGCCGTCCCGGGAAGCTTTCACAACCGCAACGTCCGCATCCTTGAACCATCCATTCTTCTCCAGAGTAAAGGCAAACCCGTATTCCGGCCCCATGCATAAATTGCCGTTATAACGCGGCATAGCAGGCCTTACCTGCTCCCAGGATGTGGAAGCGCCGGGAAACACGCCTTCCCTTTGCCCAAAATTTTCATGCCAGTACAGAGTCTCCTTCGGTTCATACTTTTTTAACAGCTCCGGAGAAGCAGGGCTGCCCTTCACCGCCCCCAGAGAATTGGATTGGCCCGTCAGCAAAAAAATCTTCAATTCTTTTGCAGAACACACGGAAAAAAAGCACAGGAAAAATAAAAAGGATAGAAAACGAATCATTTGAATTGCATTTGCCTAGGGACGACTATAGCTGCCGGAATTTTCTTTTTCAACCGTCAACTATTACCCATAGGAGCATGAACAGGGAGATGTAGGAAAAGACCAGCAGTCTTAAAACCCCATTCAAAGTTTTCCGAGGAATCATTAGGAAAAAGAAAACCCGGAAGAATCATTTTCTCCCGGGTTTCTTCAAACAATTTTCTGAAAATAATGACGCAGAGGCGCATGGGCAGTTTTTTTGTTTCCCTTTCCCGCCTCTATCAGGCTTCCTGCCTTCTGCGCCTCCGCATGGCCAGTCCCGCCAACCCCAGCAGGCTCCGGGAAGCCGTCGCCAGTTCCGGGACCAAATACGCAGACATGACAGCCTCATGAAGTATAGCAACCATTTTTCCCTACGGACAACTCCTGAACGTTCGAGGAGGATAGCAACAGATCACATAACCAAACTTAAAGTGGAAAATATGACCGAGCAAGAAAAGAACAGGCCCCGCGAGTCAAGTGACTGGCGGGGCCTGATGAAA
>ENA-ORRI01000983-ORRI01000983.1-human-gut-metagenome-genome-assembly--contig:-NODE-983-length-12858-cov-1.96985_pt1 | contig 12858 bp, 5 predicted proteins | sample MGYA00242172_ERZ509128 | MGnify/ENA primary metagenome ERZ509128 (study PRJEB26280, sample SAMEA2338623) | human gut metagenome | biome: human gut; feature: human-associated habitat; material: faeces... | reverse complement strand
TAATCCTGATAAACCTCTTACTTTCGGAGCGTGGTGCGATAGGGAGTATGGTTTCGAGTATGATGGCGTGCGTCGCCATAAGGGAATTGCTTGGTTCCCGGTTTTTAATGATGCAGGAAAGATCGAATGGCAGGCGAATCCTTGTTATCAGCCCTCGGAACTTATTTGTAAATCTCCGGCCGAATACCCGGAACTGGGTATTGTAAAAGGGGAGTCTATTTACCGAACTTTCGAAAAATCGCCAGATACGTTTTTATATGTTCCGAACCCCGGATTGAAAGAAGAGGTTTGGAAGAATTATGAACCTTGATTTTAGAATAAATTAAAATTGAATATGATGAAAAATACAATTATTTATGTAATAGCTGTTATCGCTGCGACCGGAGGCCTGTTGTTCGGATTCGATACCGGTGTTATATCGGGGGCCATACCTTTTTTCCAGAAAGATTTCGGTTTGGATAATTCCATGGTGGAATTAGTTACTTCGGCGGGATTGGTGGGTGCTATTCTTGGCGCTTTGTTTTGTGGAAAGATAACCGATATATTGGGACGTAAGGTAGTTATCTTAGCTTCGGCGGTTATTTTTACGATCGGTGCTCTTTGGTCGGGATTTGCTCCCAGTATCGAGCAGTTGATTATAGCCCGTTTATTTTTGGGAATAGCGATCGGGGTATCGTCTTTTGCAGTACCTCTTTATATAGCCGAGATTTCACCGGCTAATAAACGGGGTAGTTTGGTCTCGATGTTTCAATTAATGATCACGATAGGAGTGTTGGCATCCTATTTATCGGATTTGATGTTTGCCGATGAAGGCGATATGTCGTGCTGGCGTCCTATGTTTTATATCGGAGTCGTTCCGGCTTTAATTCTGTTGATAGGTATGGCATTTATGCCAGAGAGTCCACGCTGGTTGATAAGCCGGGGTCGAGATGAAGAGGGAAAATCGGTGTTGGCTCGTATCGAAGGGAATGAGGCAATGGAAGATTCGTACAAGACCATCAAGAATGAGCTGATAAAAAGTGAAAAAGATAAGTCGGGTATTAAAGAATTGATGAAACCGTGGCTGCGTAATGCCGTAATTATCGGTGTGGGGATTATGTTCTTTCAACAATTCGTGGGTATCAATACGGTTATCTATTATAGTCCCAAGATATTCTTGATGGCTGGTTTCGATGGGGCGGTTTCGGCTATTTGGGCGGCGGTCGGTGTTGGGGTCGTCAATCTGTTGTTCACTATTGTTTCGGTCTATTTTGTCGATCGCTTGGGCCGAAGAAAACTATATTTTACAGGTTTGACAGGTATTTTTGTCTCTCTTCTTTTACTCGGTATCTGTTTTACTCATTTTTCTTATCTCGGAGAGATGGGCAAATGGTTGTCTATTATTCTCGTGTTCGTCTACGTCGCTTTTTATGCGATCAGTATCGGCCCGCTCGGTTGGCTCATTATTTCAGAAGTATTTCCTCAGAAGGTAAGAGGTCTCGGTTCCTCTTTGGGCTCGTTATCGGTTTGGGTGTTCAATACAGTGGTAACGTTTACATTCTTCAAAATAGTGAAGGCGTTCACTGTAGAAGGTACTGAAATTTATTTGGACGGAGAAAACTTGGGGAATCCGGCAGGTGCTTTTTGGTTTTATGCGATAGTAGCTCTTGCCGCAATCATATGGGGATATTTCTATGTTCCCGAAACCAAAGGCGTGACATTGGAGAAGATAGAGGAGTATTGGAGAAAAGGAGGAAAGCCCCGTCATTTGAGATAAAAAATAATGGTAAATATCCAAAAAATAGATTGGTTTGATTTATTATGGTAAGATACCATAATTCTTGGCTAATATGTTGGAAAGGCAGTATTACCAGATCATCTAATTTAGCATCACGTAAGGATATTTCTTAACCCAATACCATTTTTTGTAAAATGAAAAAATAACATAGAGAAAAACACGGTGCTATGACAAGGAAAAAACAAAGTAAAAGAGGTTTGAGAGTATGTTGCCTCATGGGGTGTATGGTACTCTTGTTTTCCCAACCGTTTGGGATTTCTGCACAGCAGACAGAGCAGGGCGGTCCCGGTAAAGTTTCGGCCGCTGATTCGCAACAGTTTATTTCGGGAAAGGTTATAGATGCTTCGGGCGTACCTATTATAGGTGCGACAGTCCATTTGAAAGATAGTAAAAATGTGGCTGTGACCGACATGGACGGTAATTTCTCGATAAAATCGGATCAAAAAAATCCAATACTTAGAGTTTCTTATATCGGTTATGATGCCGTGGAAACGAGTGTTAAAGGGAATAAATCTGTACGTATCGTTTTGAAAGAAAATACCAAAGCACTCGATGAGGTTGTCGTTGTAGGTTATGGAACGATGAGACGTTCAGATGTTACGGGTTCTATATCTTCTGTAAAAGGAAGCGAACTCGTAAAGAATTCGACTTCTAATGTGGTACAATCTTTGGCCGGAAAAATGTCGGGTGTACAGGTGGTTCAAAATTCCGGAGCTCCCGGTGGAGATGTTTCTATTTTGATTCGCGGTGTCGGTACGATTAACGATGCGTCTCCTTTGTATGTTATCGATGGAGTTCCCGTAAATGGCGGTATGTGGTATATAAATCCGGCAGATGTAGAGTCTATCGATGTTCTTAAAGATGCTTCCGCCACTGCTATTTATGGTTCGCGAGGTGCAAACGGTGTAGTTATGGTTACTACTCGTCAAGCCAAAGAGGGAAGAACAGAAATTAATTTAGATTATAGTTTCGGTATTCAACAATCTGCAAAGACGTTCGATATGCTGAATGCATCACAATATGCTGCTTTACATAATGAAATGAGGTCGAATGCGGGTTTATCGTTGAATCCGTTGTTTGCCGACCCTGAATCTCTCGGTGCTGGTACGGATTGGCTTTCTCCGTTATTCCGTACGGCTCCGATGCATAAAGTGAATCTTTCTATTTTGGGCGGTAATTCCAAGATTAATCATGCGACATCGGTGGGTTATTATGCACAAGACGGTATTATGAAAAATTCGGAATTTAACCGACTGAATCTTCAATCCAATATATCGTCACAAATATTGAGCAATGTAAAGGTAAGAGCAAACGTAAACCTAAGCGCCGAGAATCGTCGTACTCAGCCTATATCGACTGTTATTCAGAATGCTATGCGCATGTTACCTTCCATTTCTATTTATGACGACGAAGGTAATTATAACGGTCCTACCGGGAATGCCGAGTTGAATGGAGATGCTTTGAACCCTGTGGCTATCGTAAACGAACAAAAGTATCGTATGAAAGGATTCAGAATGTTATCTAATATTTCGGCCGAGTGGGAGATCATCGACGGTTTGGTTGCTAAAACTACCGGAGGTGCGGAACTGGGATATGAGTATAATAACAATTATATACCTAAATACAAATGGGGTAATAAAGAGCAGACCAATACCTCGCAATCATTGTCTTCGGCTTATGAAGAGTTGTATTTGTGGGATAATTCACTTACTTATGACAAGGTATTCGGCAAACATAAATTGAATGCCATGATAGGAACTTCTTACCAAGAGTATAAGAAGGAATGGATGTCTGCTGCCGGTACGGGACGTGCCAGCGAGATGACGACGGAATTGGATAATGCGACGAAAGCTACTGATGTGGGCGGTAATTCTTATTCTTGGGCGTTGATGTCGTATATGGGACGTGTTCATTATTCGTATGACAACCGATATTTCTTGACGGCAACTTTCCGAGCCGATGGTTCTTCCAAGTTCGGAGCCGATAATCGATTCGGGTATTTCCCTTCGTTTTCAACAGCATGGAATGTGTCTAATGAAAGCTTCATGCAAGATGTCCCCTGGATATCGATGTTGAAATTGCGCTTAGGGTATGGATTGACCGGTAACCAGAATATCGATGCGTATGCATTTGCCGATAAGTTGGAAGTGAACGGCGTTTATAATTTCGGTTCGCAACGAGGATTTGAGTCGGAACAAGTATCGCTTATATACCCGTACAAACTATCCAATCCGTCTATTAAGTGGGAGTCTGTCGAACAATACAATGTCGGGTTGGATATAGGTTTCTTGAATGACCGAATTATCGCTAATGTCGATTTCTATTTAAAGAATACTAACGATATGCTTACCAAGAAGCCTGTTCCTCAAACTAGTGGAACATCTTTGGAACAAGCCGATTGGCCTCCTGTGAATATCGGTAAGGTGAGGAATAAGGGTATCGAGTTTAATTTGAATACTCGCAATTTTGTCGGAGAATTTACTTGGGAAACCAACTTAAATATGACTTTCAATAAGAATGAGGTTTTGAAATTGGGCGGTCCCGAAATCCTCAGCGGTGTAAGTTTGATTCGGGAAGGTCTGCCTATCAACTCTTTCTATGGTTATAAGATGGGTGGTATCTATCAGACACTGGACGAAGTCTTTGCGGGGGTTCCTATGGAAAACCGCGCTCCTGATAAAGCATCGCATAATTCTCAGGTCAATACGTCACCGGGCGATATTTGGTTTGTCAATGTGAATGGCGATGATGTAATCAATGATTTTGACCGAACAGTTATCGGTAATCCTCAACCTGATTTTATTTTTGGGTTTAACAATCAATTCGGATATAAGAATTTTGATTTGAGTATATTTTTCCAGGGTTCGTACGGGAATGATATATGGAACGGCGTAAGAGTGTCTCATGAGGGTATGGAGAGTACTTATAACCAATTTACCTCTACATTGAATCGATGGAATGGGGAAGGATCCAGCAATCCGAACCGAAATAACAGAGCTTCGACTCGTTGGGTAGAAGACGGTTCTTATCTGAGGTTGAAAAATCTTACTTTCGGTTATCGTTTTACTCAGGATTGGTTGAAAAAGATCGGGGCCAAATCATTACGGTTGTATTTGAGTTTCGATAATTTGTGGACCTTGACCAATTATTCGGGTCTTGACCCTGAGGTGGGTCTTTGGGGATTGGACTATGGAATTTATCCTACTTCCCGAGTCTATATGTTTGGAGCATCTGTAAAATTCTAAATCTTTCGAATCATGAAAAGGACAATTATATCTACTATATCTGTTGTCGTTCTTTCGACTGTCTTGTCGGGCTGTATGGATAAACTCGAAATATTGCCGAACGACCAAATCATTACCGAAAACTTTTTCGAGGAGGGTTCTCCCGAAGAGATAGAGAGTGGTGTCAATTCTATGTATCAGCGGTTACAGAGTTCGTATATGTATAATTTGCGAATGTGGACATTGGATATTGTCGCCGGAGAGGGCCGTGTTGGAAATGAAGCCGGTGGAAACGGTCTCGAAACGACGCAGTTGTCTAACTTCACAGCGACCAGCGATAACTCCGGGGCTAAGGAATTATGGCGCGGACCCTGGGCGGGAATCAGTCGAACGAATTGGATTTTGACGAATATCGATAAATCTCCGAAGATTTCTGACGCAAAGAAAACTCAATACAAGGGAGAGGCTCATTTTTTAAGAGGGTTGTATTATTTCAATCTGGTACGGTTGTTCGGCGATGTGCCCTGGATAGACAAGCAACAGACTGCAAGCGATGATTTGCAGGTGTCGAGAACATCGAAAGATATAGTTTACCAGCACATCATTGATGATTTTTCTGATGCGGCATCGATGTTACCGGCTGTTTATGAAAATACGACCGACATAGGACGTGCGACGAAAGGGGCTGCATTCGGGTTACTCGCAAAAGTTTATTTGACATTGAAACGGTACAACGAAACTTTGGTTGCTATCGATTCGGTGATGAATCTTGGAGTTTATTCTCTTAATCGGAAATATGAATGGAATTTCAGCGATTTGCGCGAAAACGGTCCAGAGAGTTTATTTGAGGTTCAGTATGAAAAAGATGTGACAGCATACAGTGAATTTGATATATTGGGACAAGGAGGGTGGCATCACGAATATATGGCTCCTTTGGCAAGTATCAATATTGGAGGACCGTGGGGAAATTTCGGTTGGTTTGCTGTTTATCCCGAATTTGTAGAGAGCTATGAACCCGGCGATTTGCGTAAGTCGGTTTCTGTTTGGTGTGAAGGAGATGTCTATCAGGGCTGGTCTTACGATCCTACTTGTTCGCAGACGGGTCATAACGTGAAAAAGTTCTTGTGTGAAAATATAGGTGTCGACCGGGCGATGGATAGCCCACTTAATTTTCCGGTATTGCGATTTGCCGATGTTTTGTTGATGCAAGCAGAAGCGTTGAATGAGTTGGGTCGTTCGTCCGAGGCGGCTGCTCCGGCATCTTCCGAGAATGATGGCGGTCCGTTGAATCGAGTACGCGTGAGAGCTGGTTTGCCTAATGTGACCACTACCGACCAAGTAGAATTGAGAGAAATTATCAGGCATGAACGTCGTATGGAATTAGCGTTCGAGGGTGGACACCGATGGTTCGATTTAGTTCGATACGATAACGATGGCGAATATGCAAAGACATTTTTCCAAAGTATAGGTAAAACTAATTTTACCACACCTAAGCATTTGCTGTTGCCAGTACCTATCGACGATATAGATGCCAATCCTAATTTGTTGCCTAATAATCCGGGGTACTAAAATCGGGATTAGTTTTCCCATAGAGAGAAAAAGTATTGAGCGAAAAGCTTGTTTGATGTAAAAAATGTAAATCATGAAAATACGAATTCTAACATTATTGTTTTCTGCTTTTATCATAGGAGCGAGTTATGCTCATGACGATCTTGTGTATAGAACCGCTTCGGAGTGGAGCTTCGATGCTGGAAATCAGTCGACTATTTCGGAAACGTACGGTTCGGTATTCTTGGGCGGGGCGGTGGTTGCCGATTATAATGGCGACGGAATTCCCGACATTTGTGAGATAGATACTTCGGGCGAAGAGATACGTTGGATATGGAAACTGGGTAACGGCAACAATGAATGGAGCGAGATTGAGGCTATAACGTTTGGAGAAACAGCTACCGATAAATGTGCGGTAGGTGATTTTAACGGTGACGGGAAAGCCGATATTGCCGTGATGAGATCAGGCTCTTCTTTGGCTACGTGGTATATAGATTATGCTCCATGTGACGGACAGTTCGATGAAAAGGGGCGATTCGGTTTATCGGGCGATATTCCGTTGTCGGGCGATTTCAATGCCGATGGAGTAGATGATATTTGCGTATATCGCCCCTCTTCCGGTACTTGGTATGTTTGTTTTGCCGATATCTCAGGGTATCCAGAGTTCGAGAGCCATTTGGCTATTAATGGAGTTTTGTTCGGAACGTCAGGCGATATTCCTTTTGTGGGCGATTTTGATGGCGATGGGTATGACGATATGGCTTTGTTACGAGCATCGGAGAACCGCGTGTTGGTTAATCTATATGATCGAAAGAAACCTAAATATGAGCATTATGCCGATCTAAACGGTGTCGGAGTTTCTGATTTGGAGATTACTGTTCCAGTACAGAATGTAGTGGCTGTTTCGGCGGCAGACATTGATTTGTCCCGTCCTAAATCATTGCCTTTGGCTACGCAGGAAGAGGTGGGATCAGAGGTAAATCTGCGACATGGCTGGACTTGTATTTTCGATAATTCTCTTGATGTGGATAAATGGGCTGCTGCGTTGCAATATGCGGGTATCAATACATTGGAATATCACCCGTGGATGAGAGCTCATGAGGAGGTTGCACCGGAGACCGAAACATGGAATACGTATGTCGGTGATGACCGTTTGTGGACCAGCAAGGCTATGATGAAACAGAAGGTAGAGAAGTTTCGATCGATAGGAGGGCGTTCAATTTGTTATACAGGTATTTATGCCAGTACACCAGCATTTGCTCTTGCACACCCCAGTTGGGCCATGAAAAATGAGGCTGATAAAAGTTTCATGACATACGGGGGATCTTATCTGTATTTAATGTCTACTAACGAGAATGTGAACGCTCCTTATGAGGTGAACGGAAAGAATTATAAGAGCTTTAATGGATATTTCATAGCGCAGGCCGTCGCTGCTCAACAGGAATATAATTATGACGGTTATCGTTGGGACTGGTATGGTTTGCCGGAAACGTATGTTTGTGACGGATTGGCCGGTACGGGAAATTTTTCTTATGAAATGGCACAATTTGTCAACCAATTGGATATTGCTGTTAAGGAAGTAAGGAGCGATGTTACGACTACGGCATTGCAACTTCCTTCGACTAGTGGAAATGTGCCCCATTTGACGACGGGAGCAGTGGTCAATCATCAGTTTATGGAACTTTGGCCGTATGGTACGGGAACAAAATATAGTGATTTGTATCGTGATATTTATGATGCTAAATCGCGTTATCCCGATAAACCTGTGTTCGCTAATTTTTATCCTCCGACGGAAATGAATTTATCGACCAGTTGGCCGGTTGAAAACATAGATTACCAATTCGCTACCTGTCTTTCGGCAGGAGGATACCCGTCTGCGCAGGTGGTCGACGGAGTTGCCGGATTTACCGATCCTGTACCGTTTCATGCCGTAAATTATCCGGCAAGCGTACTCGAACGTATCGCCCAGTGGAATAAATTTGTTGCTGCTTATGGTGCTTATTTCTATTATTCGAATCCGGCTTATCTTATTACCGATTATGTCCGGGGAGACTTTACGGTTTCGGGGAATAATAGCGGAGTGTTCGGGACGTTGAAAAAGCGTTATGATAAAAGGACACGTGAGATAGATGCTTTTGTCGTGGATCTTGTGAACTATGGCAACAGCCTAGATTTACGTTGGGACGAAGTTAATACAGTTCCTTCTTCTACACAGGTTTCGGTTTCATTTACTTTACCCGATGGTTTTGTCGCATATAAACTGTATTGCATTACTATCGACGGAAGAAACGAAGTTCCCTATTCCTTGAACGGCAATAAAGTGGAGGTTTCTCTTCCATCGTTGGTACTGACTTCGACAAAATCGCAAGAGCTCCCTTCGGAACCGAGCGGGGTAGGAAGTATGCCAGAATTGTTTACATTCGGTTATGATGCGAAAGGTGAGACTTTAAATAAAGATGAGGCTACCTATATCCCTGTCATGCAAGAGGGGAAACCTTATGTAGTAGCCAGCGAGTTCGGCGGGAATGTGGCCGAGTGGTATGAAATCACGGATGCTTATCAGGGAGAATCCGCTATTCGCGTGACTGCCGGCGATATTCGGTTCAATACGACGGACAACGGAGCAATTCGGATTCCTATCGAAAAATTCAACCGGTTCAAACTTGCTGTTCGTTCGAATAATACGACTGCCTCATGGTTCGGATTCCGACTATTGAAACCGTCTGAAACATCGTCTGTGTGGGAATCGAGGGACTTGTATTATCGCGTAGGTTATAGTCAGCCTAATATCGCTTATATCACATTGACTCCTGTGAAACCGCAGAACGGAGTATGGGTAGAATATAAGCGGGATATTTTGAGCGATGTGATTGGTCTGTGGGGTGTGGAATGGGCAAATGCGATCGTAACCGATGTGCATTACGGACCGGTAGATAGAAATAGTGCAGACTATGATAACTTGATTTTTATGTCGCCCGATTATAACAGTGGAATCGATAATCAAAAAAAAAACGACAAAATAAAGTGTTGGACTGAAAACGGTAGAATATGCATTGAGGGTTCCGATTTTTATCGGGGGAAAGAGTTCCGTCTACAAATTACCGATTTGTCGGGGCGGGTAATTGGTATGGAAGACTGCATTGTAGATAGTTATCGATTATTATCCGAGACGATACTTTCGATGCCGGGTGCATATTTTATACAGGTCATAGATAAAGAAACTGATGTGACGGTGCTGCAGATCCGTTGCATCGCAAATTAAAATAATGTATAACAATAAAAGTGATTACCATGAGAAAAATTGTCTTTTTATTAACGGCTTTATGCTTATCCATGAGTGCATGGAGTCAGGACGGATTGGTATATTGGTCGCAAGCCGACGGTTACAAATTCGATTTTGATTTAGATGGAACGGTAGATTTTTCGTTACCGACACAAACGACTGATAAAGCTATTTCGCAAGTATTTGTGTTCGATGCGAATGGCGATGGGTATTTCGACCTTTGTGAGCTCGATTTAAACGATAATCTCATTAATTGGATTTTTTATTATAATGATGGGAATAATAACTTCGTAGACCCTCAAACAGTCATATATGGCATGTCGGAAGGAGATAAAAAATTGGCCGGAGATTTTAATGGTGACGGTATCGGCGATGTGGGTATCCGTCGCGATAATGAGTTTGGCCTTTGGTGGCTGATTACGTTCCAAGCGATGGCTCCTGATGTAAACCAACAGTTCGGAATTAGCGATAAAGACTTATTGGTTGCCGGAGATATGAATGGAGACGGGCAGGACGATATAGTGTGCTATGATAAGGGTTCTTGGTTATGCTCTTTTACTCCGTCAGATACGGAATATAAGACTCCCGATTTTGTCTCAAAAGATGTGCAGGTGACTTTCGGTACATCGTACGATATACCTGTGTTGTGCGACGTGGACGGTGACGGGTATGCCGATATGGGGTTGTGTTCTGTCGATGACGAGGAAGTTGGTTTTAATCTCCATAGTGCGACGAAAACTGCAAATAACGGATATAGCAGCGATAATGGTCGAGGTACTTTCGATAAGGTTGTACTTATGCCTTCGGGTATAAATCCTACTTGTGTATGTGCTGTAAAGAGTAAAGGAACGACCGGCATCGAATCGGAGCATGCCGTGGCAAATGTCAGTGTATATCCTACCTTAGTACGGGCTGGGGATTCTTTTACCGTGAAAGGTAACGATGTGACGAAAGTGAAAATATACGGTATGATGGGACAACTTGTTAAGGAAATCGATACCGACGGTAGCATGTCGACGGTTGTCGTTTCGGTCGATGGTTGGGCTCAGGGAACATATTTTGTTTGTTGCGAAAGTGAAGGTGCCGTTTCTTCGTCTAAATTAATCGTTCAATAAGTGAATTGAGTCTGTATGAAAATCTATTTGAAATATATATTTCTGTTTCTTATTGCCGGGAGTATCTTTTCTTCGTGTAACCAAAAAGATGAGAAGGTGTATTCTTTTTGGGCACTTCAAAATAGGGCGACGGGAGAATATTTGTATGAAGACGACGGCGAATGTAAATTCAGCCGTGAAAAGCAAGGCGATAAGTCTTTGTGGAAAATAGCGGCTGCCGAGGGCGATCATGTTTGTATCGTAAATAAGAAGAGCGGTAGATATTTGTCTCTCGATAATGGGCAGGTCGTTTGTTCTGTGGTCGATCAACCGGTTACCGAGTCTGCCGAATGGTACTACGGAAATTTCGATTTTGTTACTCAAACTAATAGCGGCTGGTACACAATTTCGAATCGTTCGGCCGAGTCGAATTTGCATTTGGTGGAAAAAGATGGTACACTTTGCATGCAGGATAACGCAAACAGAAATACCGATTTTTCTGCCCATTGGACTTGGGTGAGAGAAGAGGGTACGCCTTTGTCTTATTCTTTTACTCCCGATGGAGTTACGGATGCTTCTTTTTGGGGAATACGAACGGCTAAGGCTATTTCTCCAACCGAGATACACTCCGATTATCACGGAGAGAAAGTATGGAAATTATCTCAGGATATTTCGTCTTTTCCGAAATTTTCCACTGAAAACAATTTGTTGATAGAGGCTCTGTACAATATGGCATTGGAAGAGATGTTGATGGATGTGCGCAGCGACAGCACATTTAGGGCCGGCGCTCTTTGGCCCGATACATGGACTCGTGATGCCGTGTACAGTATATGGTTCAGCTATGCATGGATTATGCCGGAAGTGTCTCGGAAAACTCTCGATAAGCAGACTCTTCGTAATCCTCGCGAGGCCTTGCAGGACACAGGTAGCGGAGGTTCATGGCCTATATCGACCGACCGTGTGGTGTGGGCACTCGCTGCTTGGGAGTACTATCTGTACACAGGAGATAGTTCGTGGCTCGAAGGTGCTTATGAAGGTTTGAGTTATACGGCTCGAAAGGACATTCATGTAGCATTCGATAAACGCATAGGGCTGTTCAAAGGGGAGACTTGTTCGATGGACTGGCGTACCCATACTTATCCGAATTGGTTTACCAATGTGACGATAGGCAGTTCGTTTTCTTGTGGAACAAATGCGCTGCACATGTTCATGTATGAGTTTTTGTCGAAGGCAGCCGGAATACTTGGTAAACCGGAAAGTGAGAAAACATATTGGGAAAGTTTCAGGAATGTGTTGAAGGATTCGATAAACAAACATTTCTGGAACGAAGACAAAGGTTTATACGAGTGTTACTTGTATCCCGAAATTTCGGGGTATAAGGCTTCGGAACGGGTCGGTGTCATGTCGAACGGACTGTGTGCTGTTTTGGGAGCGAGCACCGATGAGCAAATTCGCCGTATGGTCGGTAATTTCCCGCTATATCCATACGGGGCTGCTGTTCTTTATCCTTCTATTCCCGACGATTTTGCATACCACAATAAAAGTATTTGGCCGGTTTGGCAAACACCGTATATGTATGCGGCTCGTCAGGTGGGCAATATATTGGCAGTGGAACACATGGCGGCTTCTTTAACGAGAGCTTCGGCTCTTTTCCTGACACATAAGGAGAATATGACTTACGACACCGGATATGATCGGGGTACAGCTTTGAACTCGGATAGGCAACTGTGGTCGGTTTCTTCCTATATCAGTTTGGTGTATAGAGTTTTGTTCGGCATGAATTTGACGGAACGAGGAATCGCATTTAATCCTGTCGTACCCGATATAGTGAACGGCTGGCTTTCTTTGTCGGATTTCCGCTATCGCGATGTGACGATAGATATAAAGGTATCTGGAAAGGGAAATCGGGTGAAATCGTTGAAAGTCAATGGC
>ENA-ORRI01000971-ORRI01000971.1-human-gut-metagenome-genome-assembly--contig:-NODE-971-length-12951-cov-1.93339_pt1 | contig 12951 bp, 9 predicted proteins | sample MGYA00242172_ERZ509128 | MGnify/ENA primary metagenome ERZ509128 (study PRJEB26280, sample SAMEA2338623) | human gut metagenome | biome: human gut; feature: human-associated habitat; material: faeces... | reverse complement strand
TCCCGAACGCAGAGTAGCATCGCTGACAGGCCCCCGGGGTATTCCATCTCGAAGGCCGCCCCTCTTCCTCTTCCTCTCGCCCCTCACCACAATCCTTGCTCAATTCACATTCCACACTGTCATCGGCTCTCCACGCCCCCATTGTCCGATTTCTCATCCTTGCAGGACATATTTGCATGATACATACATTTTTACTATATTAACAGCATGAATGATGCGAACTAGGGCCCGGAAGCACAAGCGATCAAAGCCCTGCACATTTCACACGCCTTCGTTACGACGTCAAGCCCCCATGTTCGGAGTGGAAATTTTCTCAGCGAGAACGCTCTGCGCCCCCAACAACACCTCACACTGAAATAGAGCCAAACGCCACACCCCTGCAAAAGACAGCAGAGCCGCAACACGATAGATAAGAGGAGGCACCCAACCACAACATCAACCACAACTATTAATCCGCCCCCAACCCAGCAGAAGACCAACGAACGTGTCGTTCTTGCGATGTCACAAAATAATCGGCGGCCGATAGTAAAAAAGTATCGCAAAAATATTTCGATTGGAGTAAGGGCCGCAGTTTGATGATGTCATCGGACAACGATAGAACCATGCATACAGATACAGATACAGATACAGATACAGATTCGGATTAGGGTCCATACACAGACATAAATTCGGATTCAGACCGTACCACCCATTTAAGACCCAATAGCTATGAACCTCCACAAAACCATGCAAGCAACAATGCTCTTGCTGATCACAGGAGCAGCCGCTGTTCTCTCTGCAGACAGCTGTCAAGCAGACCCGCAGGGAAGCTCTAACCGGAATGGATCAGTTTTCGGCATGCAAGCATCCGGCACACCCGGCCAGGGAGTAACAACTGCCGCACCACAAGAATCGACTGTGTTGCCCTCTCGCGAGGTGTACCACGTGGTCGAGCAGATGCCCCGATTCCCGGGCGGCGATGCTGCAATGTTGAAGTACATCCGGGACAACTTACGTTATCCACAGAGCGCCTTGGAGCAGGGAATTCAGGGTCGAGTTATTGTACAGTTCGTAGTGGGTGAAGAGGGGGAGCTCAGCGATATAAAGATCCTGAGCGGTATCGATCCGCAGTGTGACCAGGAGGCGATCCGCATCATCCAATCGATGCCTCGATGGACTCCCGGAAAACGCAACGGCATTGCGGTTCCGGTTTACTATCGGGTACCAATTACCTTACACCCCCAATTGACAAAACCGTTGCAACCGGCCGATAAGGAGGCAAACGAACGAAAAATTTACCAAACGGTTGAGCAGATGCCCGAATTTCCGGGAGGGATACGCGCCTTGATGCAATATATCCAAAGCCATCTACAGCCCCCACCCGATTTCATACGGGAACGCTTTCAGGGCAGAGTAATCGTCCGGTTCGTGGTGGAACCGGACGGGACCATTACCAACGCCGAGGTGATTAAAGGGCTTTATCCGTTTTGTGACCGGGAGGCCATTCGTGTCATCGAGTCCATGCCGAAATGGATTCCCGGCCGACACAATGGGGTTGCCGTACCAGTTTACTACCTCGTACCGGTAACCTTCAAAATTTGATGAACGAATTTTGGGATCAACCCTCACTCGAGAACGCCTTACCTCCATCCCGGTTATTGCAGATTCACAATCGGTTACGGCATAGACCGAGGGGGCAGGATCCTTGCAGTACGTCCCCCCCCAACAACGATTCTTTGCATCAGGCCCCTAAAACGAGACAATATTCAGCCCCCTGTCTCGTTAAAAGAATACTCTTTGCAGAGAAGCTCTATCCCTGTCTCCACACGCAGGCAGGCCAGCAGGGGTGAACCGCAGTTGAACCCAGCGTAAGCGGGCAAAACTGGACTAAGAAGAGAAAATAACCGATAGAAACGCTATTTTTCTCTACAGAGTCATATGGATTCATGCGAATTTCGTATCTTTGCATAGATAGGGAGCAAACTATGGAAAATAACAATCGGACACAACACCGTACAGGAAAAGAGTTAATCATGTATGCTTTCGGCATCTTCATGCTTTTCTTCTATTTGGGGATGGCCTATATGTTTTTATTTTCCAATGTCTTAACGGAGAATATGTCTCCCGCCATCCGTTATACGATGGGAGGCATTTTTTTAGTTTACGGAATATTCCGTCTTTATCGGCAAATTCGTATTGGCAGAGCCAGTAAATACGGAACCTACGAAGACGAAAAGTAACAAACATAAAAACGAAATGACCATGACAAGACATATTGCCCTTATGTTGCTGCTGGGAGTGGCAGTTTCAGTCTCCTCCTGCCGCAACAAAGCCAAAGGTCCGACCGATACGGTCTCCAGCGGCGTAATCAAAATTAGCGTGGATGAGAGTTTCCGTCCACTGATTCAGGAGGAGATCGATGTTTACGAAGGGCTTTACCCTGCAGCCGGTCTGATCCCGGAATACACCAGCGAAGTCGAAGCCATCAATCTGTTGTTGAAAGATAGTGTCCGACTGGCTGTCAGCACCCGCCAGTTGACCCAAGCCGAGATCAACGGTCTTGCCGAGAAAAAGCTGGTTCCACGTCAGATTAAAATTGCGACCGATGGGATCGCTCTCATCACGCACAAACAGAATGCAGATACGATTCTGTCAGTGCCCGATCTGACCAAGATCCTCACCGGCAAAATCACCAAATGGAGCCAATTGGATCCCAAAAGTACGCTCGGAGACATCCAGGTGGTATTCGACAACACCAACTCCAGCACAGTCCGTTATGCGATCGACTCGCTTTGCAACGGAGAGCCGCTCTACAAAGAGCTGACAGCCTTGGGAACCAACCCGCAAGTAATTGACCATGTCGCCAAAACCCCCAATGCTTTGGGAATTATCGGGGTAAGCTGGATCGGAAACGAAGCGGATTCGACCAATCTCTCCTTCTCGGAGCGGATCAACGTGATGCGCCTGAGTCGGGAAAATCCGGCCATGGTAGCCAACAGTTGCAAACCGTTTCAGGCATACCTAGCTTTGGGACGTTATCCGCTGACACGCGACGTTTATATTCTGCTGACCGATCCCCGCAACGGGTTGGCATCAGGATTTACCACCTACGTTTGTTCAGACCGAGGACAACGGATTCTGCTCAAATCAGGCGTTGTACCAGCCACACAGGCAATCCGGCTGGTTGACGTACGGGATGAACTATAACAGACACAACACTGAAACTTAAATAACAAACACGCATTATGAACATCCGGAAAACCATGCTGGCCACTACCCTGCTTTTTGCAGGAGGTGCAACCGCCCTGTTTGCAGACAATAGCAAGGCGATCGAATTCTACAAAACTGGACGAATCGAACCTGCCAAGGCTATGCTGCTACAAAATATCGCCACAGGTGCTGGCAACAAGGCAGAAGCGGCCTATTACCTCGGTGAGATTTACAAGGAGGCCAACCAACTTGATTCAGCTGCCTACTATTACAACTTAGGCTTGCAGGCTGATCCCTCCTATCAGCTGAATATGATTGGAGATCTCTCACTGTTGAAGATGAAAGATCCTCTGGAGGCCGATAAAAAATTCGAAGAGCTTCTCTCGAATAAGGTCAACCGCAAAAATCCCGAGCTGTTCGTAGCTGCAGCGGCTGTTTACAAGGATCGTCCGATCAAGGCTGAGGAGTTCTTGAACCAAGCCCGTGAACTGGATAAAAAATTGGCCAGCATCTACGTTCTGATGGCCGATGTACAGGCAGCCAAGAAAGATTACAACGGCGCAGCTGCCAACTATGAGCAGGCGCTGTCGTTCGATCCGAACTGCAAAGAGGCTTATGTAAAATATGCCCGTATTTACGCCCCGATTAATGCAGCCGTAGCAGCTGACGTTTTGAACCGTATGTTGGCACAGGACCCCTCATCGGCTGAGCTGGCTGAGATTTACTACCAGGAGGGTCAGTTGCTGAAAGCGGCCGATGCCTATGCAGAGTATATCAACGACCCGTATGTTTCGTCAAGCGACTATGCACGCTACGCAACGATTCTTTTCTTCAAAAAGGATTATGAGAAGTCTAAAGAGATCGTAAACAAGGCTCTGCAAAAAGATCCGAATAACATGGTTTTGCAGCGTCTGCTTTTCTACAATGACACCGATCTGAAAAACGATGATGCAGCACTTAGTGAAGCTGAATCCTTCTTCAATGCAGGTTTCCCGGAAAAAGATTATATCGCACAGGACTATCTCTATTTTGGTCGTCTGCTGATCAAAAACAAACAGTACGAACGTGGAATTGCTCAGTTGCAGAAAGCATTGGCACTTGATCCGAAACAGGTAGCTCTTTACCAAGAGATTGCCAACGCATATGAGGATATGAACGATTACGGCAACGCCATTACCAACTTCACCCTCTACATCCAAAACATGCCACAAGAGGAGGTACAGGTTACCGATTACTACAATCTTGGAACAGCAGCTTACTATGCTGCTCACAGCCTCGACACCGCAGCTACCGATTATGCTGCACAAAAGGCAGCTTATCTGGCCAAAGCAGACAGCATGTTCGCTTATGTATCAGAGAAGGCTCCAGACAGCTACCTGGGTTATTTCTGGCGTGCCCGTGTACAATCCGCTCTGGATCCCGAGACCGATCAGGGTTTGGCAAAACCCTATTATGAGAAGACGGTTGAAGTGCTGGATGCGCAGGGTGACGACAGACCTCAGATCTACATTGAGTGCTACAGTTACCTGGGTTACTACTACTATGTAAAAGAGGATATCGAAAACTCGAAGAAATATTGGGAAAAGATCCTGGCAATCGATCCTGAACACGAAGTTGCCAAACGTGCATTGGAAGCGATGAAATAGGAATTTCCAACCAACCTAAAAAAACTCTGACAGAAGATTCTGTCAGAGTTTTTTTATTTAGTTATCGCCTATTCCAAAAGCGCATCTGTTTTCCCGATCTACCACGCTTCTGCATCAAAAACGTTCACTCATCCCGACCTCGCGATAAGTTCCTGCTCCACGCAACTAATTAACTGGGCCGACACGAAACCGAACAAATCATTATACTATCACACATCTTATCGGCATTCCCCTCCTCCGAACCCACCTCGTCCATCCAAGGTCCCCGCATCAAACAACGCACACTCTCCCCAACGCCACAAGTCGTTCCAGCCACACACAACCGATCACCAGCAACAACCGGACTGACACCAACCGAATGCTGCGCCATATCATTCACCCCCTCTGTGCCACCAGCAGACCGGCAGTTCTCCCCCTTCCCACTCGCCTACCAAAGGCCACTACACCTCACATCTTTTTGCTGCGAACACCCCACGAATGGCACAAAACACATATAAAGAGCGTGCAGCGATATCTCTTTTCACAGTCCTTTACCCTTTCATACCCTCAAATTCCCCGTGTGGACACAAAAAGTGACAAAAAATTGATTGCTCTGTAAAAATAATAGACATTTTTATTGACACATAAAATTCACAAATATCTGATATATAGTTAATTACATATTTGGCATAGCTTTGGGATACATACGGGCAGAAAGGTAATTAACCCAGAAATAAGATGAAAACAGCCATTTTCACCGTCGCGCTGTCAATATTATTGACACCTCTGTATGCTCAAAAAAAGATGACGCTAACAGATTGCATGAAATATGCCATCGAACACTCGACTACCGTTCAGCAAAAAGAGATTTCAGTGGAAGATGCACGACAAAATTATATCGGAGCAATAGCATCAGCAATGCCTTCGATCAGTGCCTCCACGGGCGGTACCCTGAATTACGGTCGTTCAATCGACCCGGGGACCAATACCTACACCACCACCTCTACCTTTAACAACTCGTACAGCTTATCCGGATCGTTAACGGTTTTCAATGGATTATCGACAATTAACACCATCCGCGCCATGAAGGTGATGCGCGCCATGGGAGTCGAGGAACTGCAACTGGCACGTGATCAGATCGCCATGAATACAATGTCGGCCTATTTCGATGTTGTGTACTACTACGGCACGGTAGAGATCGCACAGGAGCAACTGACGACCAGCCAGTTGGAATTGAAACAGGTACAGGAACAGTTCGAACTCGATTTGAAAGCGCCGGCCGATGTAGCGGAGGTCGAGGCTCAGGTTGCCAATTACGATTACCTGCTCACCGAACAACAGAACAACTTGGCATTGGCATTAATCGAACTGCGCAAGGTGATGAACTACCCGCAAGCTGACTCGTTGGAGATCGAAACCAACATCGGTTTTGAAGGAATCCTCGTCACCGAAACACTCGAAGAGGTTTTGAGTTATGCATTGGAGTACAATCCGCAGGTACGTTCCAAACAGATGAACAGCCGCTACTACGAATTGAATTATGCAAGTACGAAAGGGCGTTATCTTCCCTCGATCAGTCTGTCGGGAGGTTTCAGCACCAACTATTTTATCAACCTGGATGCAGCTTCGAACTATGCCAAATACACGACCCAGTTGAGCAATAACCGAGGCCATTATATCGGTATGTCGATGTCGATTCCCATCTTTTCGGGATTGAGCCGACGGGTGGCCAAACATCGAGCCAAACTGCAGTACAACAATGCACTGTTGGCCCATACCGAGCAGCGCAGGGCATTGGAAAGCGAAGTGGCCAAAACCTATCAGGAGATGCAGAATTTTGGGAAGCAGTTTGTCATGAGTCAAAAGAAGGTGAAGTCCAACGACCTGGCTTACCGCAGTGTGTCCCAAAAATTTTCGGAGGGTATGGTTAACGCCATTGATTTGCAGACTGCAGCGAACAATCTGTTGCAGGCCCGTTCCGATCTGCTGCACGCCCGCCTGCAATACATCATCAAATGCCGCATAGTAGACTATTACAATGGGGTTCCGCTGATTCACTAAAACCTTGCGAAGCACAAAGAAATTACAAAAACCATATCGATAGGGAATTTTTCCCGAACAACTCAACCCAGTAAAAACAAGTAAATCTAAATACCATGGATATCAAGCGAGAAAAAAAGACCGGATGGAAAGCGATTTTCCAAAAGAAATATTTGCCCTATCTGTTTGGCGGTATATTTCTAATCTTTGTCGCCATACTGTTGTTGCGCAGCAATGCATCCGTACTGCGTGTCAGCGCCGATGTGGTGACCATTTCGGAGGTCGAGAAGGGCGAATTCAACGACTACGTTCGTCTGACCAGTACAGCACAACCGATCACCACCGTTCAACTCTCGCCGCTGGAAACGGGAGTAGTCGAACGGATCGTAGCCGAAGAGGGTACGAAAGTACGTCGGGGGGACGTCATTGTCGAGATGTCTAACAACTCGTTGAGCATGCAGATTCTGCAATCGGAAGCCGACCTGGCCGAGAAACAGAATATTCTGCGCAATACGTTGATCTCCATGGAGCAGGAACGTCTGACCTTGAAACAGGACAGACTGCAGCTCGACATTGATGTCGACCGCAAATACCGGGCTTATATGCGCAATGAACGGCTCTACAAGAACAATTTGCTGGCCAAGGAGGATTGGATGCAGTCGAAAGAGGATTATGAACTGGCCCTGAATCAGCGAACGCTGAATGAGGAGAAGCAGTACCAGGATTCGCTTTTCCGCTCGAATCAGGTGGGGCAGATGGAAGAGAGTCTTCGCTCGATGTCCCTGAACATGCAGTTGATCCGGCAGCGAGTCGATAACCTGAAGATCAAAGCGCCTATTGATGGTGAGGTGGGTATGCTAAACGTTGTATTGGGGCAGTCTGTCGGAGAAGGCACCGCAATCGGACAGGTCAACGACCTTTCAGCCTACAAGGTGACGGCTCAAATCGATGAGCACTACATCGATCGGGTCACGATTGGACTGACGGCATCTTTCGAGCGACAGGACAACCTCTATGAGATGGTACTGCGGAAGGTCTATCCGGAGGTACGTGAAGGACAATTCCGCGCCGACTTTGTCTTTTCGGGCGAGGTTCCGGAAAACATTCGCAGTGGACAGACCTACTACCTGAACCTGCAACTCGGACAGCCGACCGAGGCCGTTATGATTCCACGCGGATCCTTCTACCAGTTGACGGGTGGCTCCTGGATCTACGTTGTGAATGCGGAAGGGACCAAGGCGTTCCGTCGCAAGATTCGGATCGGTCGTCAAAATCCTCAATATTACGAGGTTCTCGAAGGGCTTGATCCTGGAGAAAAAGTGATTACCTCATCGTACGACAATTTTGGAGAACACGACGTGCTGATGCTTAAATAAAATCTATTAAATTACTCTACCTAAACGATTATTGCTATGATCCGCGATTTTCTCATGCTGCTGCGCCGTTATACGGCATCGTCTGTCCTGAATATTATCGGGATGGCACTGGCCTTTGCGTCGGCCTATCTGATCCTGGTTCAGGTCAATTTCGACATGTCCTACAACCGGAAAATCCCCAATGCTGAGAATATCTATCGGTTAGAAAGGACGCCAAGCCAAGGGGGGAGTTGGACTACGCTATGGGATCGCTATGAGCCCGATGATCTCTGCGCCGGAATTCCTGAGATCGTAGCGGTTACGACAATCAGTCCGTACATGTTAATCCGGGACTATACCATCAACCGTAACAACAATGTTTATAATCTGAATATTCCGACCGCCGCCAGCGAACGGGAAGGGCTGGATATATTCGGACTCATTCCCGTTGCCGGATCATTCGATCAGTTTACGGGACCTACCACCGCTATTGTTTCGGCCTCCTACGCCAAACAACATGGACTTTCGGTCGGAGATGTCTTGCACACCCAATCGAATGCCGATTTCATGGACATTGACATTACGGCTCCGATTACGATCGTAGCGATCTATCAGGATATCCCTACCCCAAGCGATCTATCCAAGTGCAATCTAATCCTCGGCATGCCTCCCAAGGAGCAGACCCGCCATGGCCAGTGCAATTATAACGCATTCATACAACTACAAGAAGGAGCCTCCCCGAAAGCGGTCACCGACAAGATCTTAACCCAACTACGCGACAAGTACACGAAAAGCGGCATGTCACCCGAGGAGATGGAATTTCAGCTCGGAATCAATACCTCTCGACTGAACAATCTGAAAGATCTCTATTTTCACAGCAATAATGTGGAATTTGCCGCAAAGACAGGTAATCTGACTACAACCTACACCCTGTTGAGCGTTGCTATCTTGATTATTGTCATTGCCGGCATCAACTTTTTCAACTTCTTCCTGGCACTGGTTCCTTCGAGAATTCGGGCCTTCAATACCCGAAAGGTATTTGGAAGCTCCAACCTGCGCCTTCGGATAGGTGTCGTTGCCGAGACGCTCGGGCTGGTCATCCTGGCCCTGTTGATCGGAGCTGTCTTAGTGCTGCTCTTTGCAGACTCTCCCCTCTCCGACTACATCACAACAGACATATTCTCCGCTGACAACCTCATGCTAACCATAGTCTTAATCGGCATCGTCTTACTCATCGGCGTTATCATCAGTCTCTATCCGGCCTATTACATCACCTCATTTCCACCGGCCTTAGTGACCAAGGGGAATTTTCAGTCCTCTGCATCGGGAATGCTTTTACGCAACATCCTGATCGGGATTCAATTTGTTATCTCGACCGCACTGATCATTGTGACCCTGTTTATCAACCTGCAACACAGCTACATGATGAACTACGACATGGGATTCAACAAAGATGAGATCCTCACGGTGCAAATGAAGCCATTCAAAAGCTATGCTGCGATCGATGCCTTTACGGCCAAACTCAAACAAAACCCGATGATCGTCGATGTGACCTTTGCACAAGGAGATATTGTTGCACCACAAAGAACCAGTTGGACATATACGTATAACGACCAAAAGATCAGCCACACCTGTTATTTCGTATCATGGAATTTCCTGAAAGTCATGGGTATCGATATGGCCGAAGGACGAGATTTCACCAAAGATGACGAGAAACGTACCGGCGTATTTATCTTCAACGAAGAGGCCAAACGACAATTCGAATTCAATCTCGAAGAGAATACGTTCAACGGTGGTCCTTTAGAATCAGCATCTTTAATCGGATTCTGTGCGGATTTCCATTTCAAACCGTTACAATACCAGATCACGCCATTTGCATTCTGTGTGAGCAATTCCATTCAATGGGCGCAACTCTCTCACGCCTATATCCGCGTAGCTGCCGGGACCAACTATCGGGAGGCAATGGATTACATCCACAAAACGGTTCATGAATTCGACCCTTCACTCAACGAAGAGACGATCCAGGTCAAAATGTTTGACGAGGAGTTGGGAGTATACTACGAAGCGGAAGAACGCCTCGCCAAACTGATCACCATCTTCACGCTGCTTTCGGTGGTGATCTCGATTATGGGGGTATTCGGCTTGGTACTGTTCGAGACCCAATACCGCCGCAAAGAGATCGGCATCCGTCGGGTAAATGGAGCCTCCGTGCAGTCGATCCTCGAGATGTTCAACCTGCAATTCCTGCGCATCACGCTCATTTGTGCAGCGGTGGCCATTCCAATCAGCTACTACTTCGTCAATCGTTGGCTGACCGGATTCACGGCCCGCATGCCGATGTCCTGGTGGGTATTTGTCCTGGCTGTGGTGATCATCTGCCTCATTGTTGTCGGAACCGTTACCGCCCGCAGCTGGAAAGCTGCCAACGAAAACCCGATCAACTCGATCCAACACTAACACAATATTAACTGACAAAAACTCTATACACTGTCAACAATTCTTTCCAGTCTGCCTTGTATTTCTGAAAATAGGATAAAAATCAAAAAATACTAACACAATAAAACCTTACTACTATGCCGATGTTAAAAGTTGAAGAGCTCAAAAAAAGTTTCTTAACCGAAGAGATCGAAACCATCGCCTTAGACGGCGTGTCTTTTGAAGTAGAAGAGGGCGAATTTGTTGCGGTGATGGGGCCATCCGGATGTGGCAAATCTACCCTGCTTAACATTCTCGGTCTGTTGGACAATCCGACCAGTGGTCAATATTTTCTGCTGGATCGGGAGGTTGGAAATCTGCGCGAACGGGATCGGACCAAATTCCGTCGAGGACATATCGGATTTGTGTTCCAGTCGTTCAACCTGATCGACGAACTCAACGTATTTGAGAATGTGGAGTTGCCATTGATCTATCTCGATGTCAAACCTTCGGAGCGCAAAAAACGGGTCAATGCCATTTTGCAACGTATGGACATTGCTCATCGTGCCGCCCATTTTCCACAGCAACTCTCCGGAGGACAACAGCAACGTGTAGCCATTGCGCGAGCCCTGGTCTCCAATCCGAAATTGATCCTGGCCGACGAGCCCACCGGTAACCTCGATTCGAAAAACGGACAGGAGGTTATGAACCTGCTTCAAGAACTCAATCGTGAAGGGACAACCGTCATCATGGTCACCCACTCACAACACGATGCAGGCTTTGCAGGACGCACGCTCGGTCTTTTCGACGGAAAGTTGGTCACCGACGTCACCAAACGTCTGTAAATCCGACTGACCAACTCAACTTGCCAACAGAGCATTTGTTTCAAGACTCTCCCAACTTAATTTTTTTTCATAACACACAATTGATTGGGAAGCCGTCCGATCTGAATCGGACGGCTTTTTTATTGATATAACCATTACACAAAATGTCGTCCCGCCTATTACCATCCATGACAAAACTCCTTGTTCCGGCAACAGACCATGGAGGAAACCTCTCAAAACATTTACCAACAGCCTGCTTGGGCATGCTCCAAAAAATATTACCTTTGTTATGGTTGCCTTCACATTGAATCCGGCAATAACCATCCTCAATCAAGGGACTCTCTCCCTCAAAATAGTCGTATTGTCTTTTTGGATTATCTGCGCGTGATCGCCTGCCTGATGGTGATTATCGTACACTGTGTCGAACCTTTTTATCTGGGAGGCGAAGGCACGCTGATCCAAAACTGGAACGACGGATTCTGGTGTACCGTCATTGATTCTGCACTGCGTGCTGCTGTTCCTCTGTTCGTGATGGCCTCCAGCTACCTGCAATTCCCCGTGAAATACGATACCCTGACCTTCTTCAAAAAGAGATTGGTCCGCGTTGGTGTTCCCTTTGTGATCTTCTCGCTGCTCTATACCCTCATTCCACTATACGGTACAGAGGGCTTTCAACCGACGCTCAACGTACAGCGTGTTTTGCTCAATTTTGTCGGTTCGGCAGGCCACCTTTGGTTCATATACATGCTGCTGGGACTCTATCTGTTGATGCCAATGCTCTCCCCCTGGATCGAAAAAATTTCTAAAAAGGAAGAGCAAATCTTTCTGATTCTTTGGGGTTTCACCACCACCATTCCGTTTTTCCGACTGCTGGCCCAATCGCTGTTCGGTCTTCCCGAAGTGTGGGGTGAAGCCAGCTGGAACGAGTTCGGAACCTTCTATTATGTCAGCGGTTTTGTGGGGTATATGGTGCTGGGACACTATTTCCGCAAACATGTAGGTGCCTTGAGCTGGGGAAAGACACTCTCCTGGGCGGCAATCTTGTGGATCATCGGATACGCCATTACGGCGGGCGGATTTTGGCAATGCCCAAAACGTTTCCCGTTTCCGACAAAATCGACCTGGCAATTCGCATGGAGACCACCTGGGGCTTTTGCAGCACCGGCGTCATGCTGACAACGGTCGCCTACTTCCTCGTGATCCGTAAAATTACGGCGACAGGGTGGTTCTACCGCCGGTTTATTCTGCCGGTCTCAAAACTCAGTTACGGCATGTACCTGATGCACATCTTTATTCTGGTACCGACATTTGCCTGGGTCACCTCGTGGGGGATCGGAACTCCAGCGACCATTTTCGTATCGGCTCTCCTGACCTTTTTGCTCTGTGCCGGCATAGCACGACTGATCTCCCTCCTGCCGAAAAGCAAATACCTGATCGGCTAACCATTTTTTCCATTTCACATCAGTTGGCACATCTATCCGACCGATCCACCTGACCACCTTC
>ENA-ORRI01000962-ORRI01000962.1-human-gut-metagenome-genome-assembly--contig:-NODE-962-length-13034-cov-5.14323_pt1 | contig 13034 bp, 11 predicted proteins | sample MGYA00242172_ERZ509128 | MGnify/ENA primary metagenome ERZ509128 (study PRJEB26280, sample SAMEA2338623) | human gut metagenome | biome: human gut; feature: human-associated habitat; material: faeces... | reverse complement strand
TGCAAAGCTATGAATTGTGTGGTATATTAGACATAGAAAAAGACAACCGCCCACAAGGTGGGTTGCCTAGGAAAAAAAGTTTTTAGAAAGCCACTTCTTAACCCGCAAAGTGTAGGAGTGGTTTTCTTTTTAGTGAGCACAATTCAAAACTTGCAAAGCTATGAATTGTGTGGTATATTAGACATAGAAAAAGACAACCGCCCACAGAGGTGGGTTGCCAAGTTGGTTAAGAAAAATCCGCTCCGAACTCGCCAAAGTCAGGGGGCGGTTTTTCTATGTCCGTAACTTTTTTACTTTTTGTTCTGAAAAATGAACGTAAGTAATGCTACGATAAAAACGCCAAAGGACATTAAATCCTGAAAGCTGAAATATACCATAGACATCACCTCCATTCGTTGAGAATGAAGGCAACACCACCCTGCAACACGGTTGTCAAAAACATTTTATCATAAATTATAGATTAAAGCAATAACATGTTTGCTTATAAAGGAGAGCTGGCAATGCCAAAGAAAAAGACAGCATTGACAATAGAAGAACGCTTGCAGCAGGCGCTGGTGCCTGCTGAGGAACAGCCTTATGAGGTGCCGGAGAATTGGGTGTGGGTGAGGCTAGGAGCGATAGCTGAAATTGTTACTGGTGGAACACCCAGCAAAAAACATCCTGAGTATTATGGTGGAAATTTTCCTTTTTATAAACCTAGTGATTTAGATCAAGGAAGATTAACGTATGATGCGTCTGAGTATTTAAGTGAAGAAGGTAAAAACGTTTCTCGAATCATACCTAAAAATTCAACCGCAGTATGTTGTATTGGCAGTATTGGTAAGTGTGGGTATTTGATGTGCGAGGGTACCACCAATCAACAGATAAATTCTGCTATACCTAAAATCAATAGTCTATGCCTGTATTATTATCTTTGTACGGAGAATTTCGTTCAGGATTTGCTTTCGATGGCTTCTGCAACTACTATTGCTATTGTCAATAAGAGCAAAATGGAAAGCTGTGCTTTCCCTCTCCCTCCGCTCTCCGAACAGCAACGCATCGTTGAGCGCATTGAAGAGCTTTTAGCCAAGCTGGATGAAGCGAAGGAAAGACTGCAGGAGGTTGCCGACAGCTTTGCCGTGCGCAAGGCAGCAATTTTGCACAATGCATTTACGGGAGAGCTGACAAAGCAGTGGCGTCGGGAAAACGGCGTGAGAGATGAAAGTTGGGAAGAGAAAAAGCTATCTGAAATAACTGAGAATCAAGATTCTAAACGTATCCCTTTGTCTAAGTCACAACGTGATAATATGAATCGAATATATGATTATTATGGTGCTTCTGGAATTATTGATAAAGTTGATGACTATATATTTGAAGGCAAGAAACTTTTGATTGGAGAAGATGGTGCTAATCTTGTTACTAGAAGTAAGGATATAGCTTTTATTGCAGATGGTAAGTACTGGGTAAATAATCATGCACATATTTTAGATGTAAAGGATACAGTGTTGCTTATGTATTTATGTAATTATATTAATAATATGGATTTGATTCCATATGTTACAGGCAGTGCTCAACCTAAACTTACTCAAGCTAAAATGAATAATATAAAGATTTTTCTTCCCACCCTCCCCGAACAGCACGAAATCGTGCGCCTCATCGACGATCTGCTGGCACGCGAGCGCGCAGCACAGCAGGCTGCGGAGCAGGCGCTGGCAAGCATCGACCTGATGAAGAAATCCATCCTAGCGCGTGCCTTCCGCGGTGAGCTGGGCACGAACAAAGCGAGCGAAGCGAGCGCGCTGGAGCTTTTAAAGCAGGTGCTGGCGGAAAACTGAAGCTAAACAAAAATCAAGACCTTGGCAGCGGCAAAAGCTGAAGCTAAGGTCTTTTTTAGCGTCTTGCAGCGAAATACTTGGATATCCCATAGCTGCTCATGCGAACCTTAGGCATTTCAGCTTACAGTTAACCCCAACCTTAGTCACGCCAGTCTGGGCATAAGCTAACCATAGATTTGTAAACACTACCGCGTATATCGTTCGGCAGAATTACGAAAAAATAGCTATTTCCAGCAAAGCGATTCAGCTTATTTAAAGCTTTTTGGTAAAACTTTTTCCCGAAAAAGTTTTTGTTTTGCCGCGCTTTCCAAAAAGCGCGAACCTTTCTTGCAGCTTCTTTCAGTTATGAAAGAAGCTGATGTTACGTAAGCGTCAAATCACGCCGGTGATTTTGTTTGAAGATGGTCCGCAGCCTTGCTGCATCCCAAACTTTAAATTTACTTCATGCTTTTACTCTGCTATACTATAATTGTATAAGCGTTGAGGAGGTGCAGTCATGCCATTAGAATATTATTTTATGCTGGCGGGCCTTGTCCTGTTGCTGATAGAATTTGTTGTGCCGGGCTTCGGAGTTTTCGGTGTCAGCGGCATGGTGTGCCTGACAGTCGGCGGCTTTTACGTTTTGGGCGGCAATGCCTGGGCGGCGCTGGTGCTGTTGGCAGTGTATCTGTTTTTGGTGCTGGTAATTACGCTGCTGTGCGTGTATCTTCCCAAGGAAAGCAAGTATAATCCCTTTGTGCTGTGGACACGCCAAAAGAACAGCGAGGGCTACACCGGCGGCAAAAACTGGAGCATGCTGGTGGGCAAAAGAGGCACAGCCTTGACTACGCTGCGTCCTGCAGGTACGATTCTGGTGGACGGCAAGCGTCTTGATGTGAGCAGTCAGGGAGATTATATCGAAAAGTCTGCTCCCGTGATTATCGTGCGGGTAGAGGGCAGCAAAATTTTTGTAGAACAAACGAAGGAGTGACATTATGGATTTATTATTCAGTATGATTTTCGGCAGTGGCTTTGCAGTAATCATTGCTATTGCCGGTATAGCGATTTTTCTTAACTTTGTGCCGTTGGGCCTGTGGATTTCGGCAATCGCCGCCGGTGTTAACGTAGGCATCTTCAACCTCATCGGTATGCGCTTGCGCCGCGTGCCCGCGTCGCAGATTGTGCTGCCGCTGATTAAGGCTAACAAGGCAGGCCTTGACGTAAATGTCAACCAGCTGGAGGCGCATTATCTGGCAGGCGGTAACGTGGACCGCGTTATTGATGCTTTGATTGCTGCCCACCGAGCGCAGATTGAGCTGAGCTTTGAGCGTGGCTGTGCCATTGACCTGGCAGGCCGCAACGTGCTGGAGGCTGTGCAGATGAGCGTTAACCCCGAGGTTATCGAAACTCCGGTAGTAAGCGCTGTTGCCAAGGACGGCATTGAGCTGAAGGTAAAGGCACGCGTAACCGTGCGTGCCAACATTGACCGCCTGGTAGGCGGTGCCGGCGAAGCAACGATTATTGCGCGTGTCGGCGAAGGCATTGTAACAAACGTAGGCTCCAGCGCCGACCACAGCAAGGTACTGGAAAACCCCGACTATATTTCCAAAACAGTTTTGGACAAGGGCCTTGATGCAGGCACCGCTTTTGAAATTCTTTCCATTGATATTGCGGACGTAGATGTTGGACGTAACATTGGTGCTGCGCTGATGACAGACCAGGCGGAGGCAGATAAGCGCATTGCTCAGGCACGTGCTGAGGAACGCCGTGCGATGGCTGTTGCCAAGGAGCAGGAAATGAAGGCCTATACGCAGGAAATGCAGGCGAAGGTTGTGGAAGCACAGGCTAAGGTGCCGACAGCTATGGCAGAAGCGCTGGCCAACGGCCGCTTGGGCGTAATGGATTATTACCGCCTGAACAACATTCAGGCAGATACGCAGATGCGCCGCACGATTGCTGAGGTAAGCCCGGAGGGCGAGGAAAAGCCTGAGGGCGGCAAATAAGCGAGGTGCAGCTTATGGGCGGTTTATTTGACAGGGATTTAATCCCCCTGCTTTTTGTCCTCGTAATGCTGGCCAACGTATTTTTGGACCGTCGAAACCGTCGCCGCCGCAGGCAGCAGGAGCTGCCGCAGGAAACGGCGGAGCCGACGCAGGCTAAGCCTAAAGATATTGCTGCCGAGTTTGAACGCCGTCTGAAAAAGACTACGGAGGAAGCACAGGCGCGCAAAAGTCAAAACAGCCGCGAAGGCGGCGTGGTGCATGACGGAACGCGCGTAAGGCGTGATGACGACAGCAGAGTTCACCGCGACGGCGAAGCAATGCATGACCACACCGGCAGAATTCACCGTGAAAACGAAGCCCTGGTGCATGACAAGGGCAAGGTTTATTACGATCCCCGCAGTGATTACAGCTACGACGAAGCAAAGATGAACGCTGCCGCAGCGGCGTTTAATGCGCAATACGCACAGCAGGCGCAGCCTGCAGCAAAAAAGCGTGTGAAGCTGAAGCATGCGGCGCTGGTCAACGGCATTATCATGGTAGAGGTATTAGGAAAACCGCGCGCTCTTAACCCCTATGAGGAGCGCTGATTTAAAGATTCTCACAAGCAGTAAGGAGATGTTGGAGAATGCTGGAAAAGCTGGATTTGAGTAAAAAAGTGTCCAAGGAAGATTACAACAAGCAGATGGATGTGCTGGGTGAGCGCCTGGGAAAGGCGCAGCGCATGGCCCGCGACGCCAAAAGACCGATTATCATCGTGTTTGAGGGCTGGCGCGGTGCGCGCCGCAGTGCGCTGATTAACGAAATGATGCAGCAGATGGATGCCCGCGGCTTTAATGTATATTCCAGCGTGCGCCTGCGCGGCGTTCTGCAGGAGCAGCCGTTTTTCAGTGCCTTCTGGAAGCGTTTGCCGGCTTTGGGACATATTGCCGTTTATCACCGCAGCTGGTATTATCTGAAAAACGCCAACGAGATGGCGGATAAGGCAGAGGACGATTCCAAATATCCCGTAGTTTCCTTCGAGCATATCAACAACTTTGAAAAAATGCTCACGGACGATAATTATCTTGTGCTCAAATTTTTCCTGCATCTGTCACCGGAGCAGCAAAAGAAAAATATCGCCAAGAATGCCAAAACACTGGGCAAAGCGTGGCGTGATCTGAATCCTGCGATTGATGAAAGCGAAGATTACGATAAATTTTTGCCGCATTACGAAAAAATGCTGGAGGCTACCGATACGGTAAACGCTCCCTGGCACCTGATTGCCGACGATGATCCGCGCAGCGCGCGTCTGGAGGTTTTTACTAAGATTGCCGATGCTATCGAAAAAGCTGTGCAGATGCCTGTCGAGCCTGCTGCCGACAAGCGCACCGCGGCAACCTACGATGTGCTGAGCACGATTGACGCCAACAAGGAGCTTACCAAGGAAGAATATAAGGAAAAGCTCGATAAGTACCAGAAAAAGCTGACACAGCTGCAGATTGAAATGTTCAAGGCGCAGATACCGGTAGTTATCGGCTTTGAGGGTTGGGACGCTGCCGGCAAGGGCGGTGCTATCCGCAGACTGACGGCGGCACTGGACCCGTTGGGCTTTCATGTGCACCCGATTGCGGCGCCGAACGTGGTTGAAAAGCAGTTCCATTATCAGTGGCGCTTCTGGACCAGACTGCCGCAGCCGGGCACTATAGCGATTTTTGACCGCACCTGGTACGGCCGTGTCATGGTAGAGCGTATCGAAGGCTTCGCCAAACCGCAGGAATGGCAGCGAGCCTACGATGAAATTAAGGATATGGAGGCGCAGTGGAGCGAGCACGGTATTGCCATCGCCAAATTCTGGCTGCAGATTGACAAGGATGAGCAGCTGCGACGCTTCAATGATCGTCAGAATGACCCCAACAAGCAGTGGAAAATTACGGACGAGGATTGGCGCAACCGTGATAAATGGGATGCTTACGAAGCAGCAGTCAACGAAATGCTGGTACGCACCGACACCTCCTATGCACCGTGGACCGTGGTTGAGGGAAACAACAAATATTATGCCCGCTTAAAGGTTTTGAAAACAGTTATCGATTTGTTTGAACGCAAATTGGCAGAAAAACAGCAGTAAAATACAAGAGATATCAGCGTAATTCTGCGCTGATATTTTCTTAATACATTATAGATACTCGGAGAGGAAATGCTTTGTCCTGGATAATCAAAAACTATATTAAAGAAACAAGAGAAAATGAAACCGGCGCGCAGGTGTATCCGCCGGGCTTACGTCATCCGGTAGCGTTTATTTACCCGAACGTCTACCATCTGGGCATGTCGAACCTGGGAATGCACATTCTGTATCAGATGATTAACGAGCGCGGTGACAGTGCCTGCGAACGCTTCTTTTTGCCGGATAAACGTTTGCAGCAGGAGCATATCAAAAGCAAAACACCGCTGCTGAGCCTGGAAAACCAGCGTCCGCTGGCAGATTTTGACGTTATCTTCGTCATGCTGTCCTTTGAAATGGATTATGATAATCTGCTGACGGTGCTCGATTTAGGCAATATCCGCCTGCGGGCGGCGGAGCGCAATCAGCGTGAGCCGCTGGTGATTATCGGCGGTCCCTGTGCTACCTTTAATCCCGAGCCGATGGCTGCTGTGGCTGACGCCTTTGTTATCGGCGAGGGTGAGGAAACGGTACAGCACGTGTTGGATACCATCTACCGCGAGGAAAGCAAGCAAGAGCGTCTGGCGGCGCTGGCGCAGGTGCCGGGTGTTTATGTGCCCAGCCTGTATACGGCGCAGTACGATGATGAGGGCGAGTTTACCGCCCTGCTGCCGCAGGAAGGTGCGCCGGCGAAGGTAGCACGCCAGTGGGCGCGTGATATCGACGCTTATCCGCACACCTCTGCTATTGTGACGAGCGGAACGGAATTTGAGGATATGTTTATTGTCGAGGTGGCGCGTGGCTGCGGCCGTCACTGCCGCTTCTGCATGGCAGGCTATTGCTTCCGCAAGCCGCGTCCGCGTAAGCTGGAAAATATTTTGGCGGATATCGCCAAGCGTCCCGAGCGCACGAAAAAGGTGGGCCTGATGGGAGCTGCCGTTTCCGACCATCCGCAGATGGCGGAGCTGACGGAATACCTGGTAGAGCATAAGATACCGTTTTCCGTGGCCAGCATGCGTGCCGATATGCTCACGGAGCAGATTGCGCATGCGTTGGCGCAGAGCGGACAGCGCACGATGACCGTAGCGCCGGAGGCAGGCAGCGAGCGGATGCGCGCTGCGATTAACAAGGGCATTACGGAGGAGCATGTTTATAATTCTATCGAGCTGGCTGCTGCTGCCGGAATGCGCAACATCAAGCTGTATTATATGATCGGTCTGCCGGGAGAAAAGGACGAGGATATCGTTGAAACGGTGGAGATGATTAAACGCGTGCGTGCCAAAATGGACGCGGTGGGCAACAAGGGCGAGCTGGTTATTTCGGTCAACGGCTTTGTGCCTAAGCCCTTTACGCCGTACCAGTGGGCGCCGCTGTGCAATGTGCGCACGCTTAAGAAGCGCTTCAAGATTTTGAGCGACGGTCTGAAGAAGGAAAAGCGCATCAAGCTGATTACCGAATCGCTGAAGGAAACAGTGGTGCAGTCCGTGCTGGCGCGCGGCAGCAGACGTATCGGCGAAGCGCTGCTGAAGGCACATGTGGAAGGCCGTAGCCTGAAGCAGGTGCTGAAGGAGGAGGGCCTTGATGCCGAGGAGCTGGCGGAGCGCGAGCTGCAGCTCGGCCAGCCGCTGCCGTGGCAGCATCTGGACATGGGCGTGACGCAGGAATATCTTGCTGCCGAGCTGCAGCGCAGCGAGAGCGGCAAGTTTACGCCGATGTGCTTTGACGGCTGCCGTCGCTGCGGTGTCTGCCGGGAGTAAGGCGGGCGTGCGGCTTGGGCGGGGAAATAACTGCTGTTGATAAAAAAACTTGGCTTAAATGCCTAATTAGTTAAAAAAATTAAGCATCCCTACACTTTTTGCAGTAAAAGTATGGGGATGCTTTTGCTTTTTTACGCTATAATGATGCTGAGAAACACAGCTTTTGCTGCTTCGGAAGTGGTAACAACCCTTCCGTCTGCTCCCCGGTGCTCGCAGCCACCTCCCCTTACGGGGGAGATATATTCGTTCCGCAATCAATGGAGGGATATACAAAAGAAATTATTTTTGGGCATGACCTTGGGAATGGCCTGCCTGCAAAAATTTATCCCTGAAATGCAAAAAACCTGCTCTTTTCAGAGCAGGTCAGCTTGTAAGAATTAAGCCATAGCGTTGATTCTCTTTGCAAGTCTGGATTTTTTGCGAGCTGCAGCATTCTTATGGATAATGCCTTTGCGAGCTGCTTTATCGAGCAAACCGGAAGCAGTAGCCATAGTAGCTTGAGCGTCTTCTTTAGCGCCGGTTTTAGTCAGAGCCTCTACTTTGCGGGAAGCATTACGGAGAGATGCTTTAATCGGAGCGTTTTTAGCACGACGTTCTGCGTCGGTCTTTACACTGCGGATGGAAGATTTAATGTTCGGCAACGAATTTCACCTCCTGAATTTTCTTGTACTGCATTATTCTACCACGAATGAGAGCATTATGCAAGAGAAAATCACAAATATGCCTGCCTGTTCCGGTAAAAAATATTTTGCGGACGCTTGACCTGGAGCTGACTCCAAATGCTAAAATATAAGCAGAAAGCAGGAAACAATCTTGGCAGGAGGTAAGCGGGATGAAAATAAACGAAGTAAGCAAAATGTATGATATTACAGCGGATACGCTGCGTTATTATGAGCGCATCGGCCTGATTCCGACTGTGAACCGCAACGAAAGCGGTATTCGCGACTACACCGAAACGGACTGCAACTGGGTAAACTTTGCCAAATGCATGCGCGCAGCAGGCATTTCGGTAGAAAGCCTGATTGAATATGTGGCACTGTTTCAGCAGGGCGACAAAACACGGGCCGCACGCAAGGAAATTTTAATCGAGGAGCGTGCCAAGCTGCTCGAGCGCATGGAGCAGATGCAGGAAACGCTCGATAAGCTGAATTATAAAATCGATAATTATTACAAGTGCGTTGAATTTGAGGATAGCAAACTGAAATAAAACGCAGTACGAGGAGAGATGGCGCCGAGCTGTCTCTCTTTTTAGTTTACAGGCTTTGCCGTATAATGGTATAATAATTAGTACTAATAAAACAGGCTCAAGCCAATATTGGCCTGAAATAATACATTCTAATGAAGGAGCAGGAAGAGTAATTTATGATTGAACAAAATCACATTCGCAACTTTTCTATTATCGCCCATATAGATCATGGCAAGTCTACCCTGGCGGACAGATTGATTGAATATACAGGAACGCTGAGCAAGCGTGAGATGGAGGAGCAGATTCTCGATTCCATGGATTTGGAGCGTGAACGCGGCATCACCATCAAGGCGCAGGCTGTGCGCAGCATTTACAAGGCGCGCAACGGCGAGGAGTATATGCTGAACTTTATCGACACCCCGGGCCACGTAGACTTTACCTACGAGGTTTCGCGTGCATTGGCAGCGTGCGAGGGCGCACTGCTGGTTATTGACGCTACCCAGGGCATTGAAGCGCAGACTTTGGCTAACGTGTATCTGGCGCTGGATAACGATCTGGAGATTATCCCGGTTATCAATAAGATTGATTTGCCGAGTGCGGACCCGGAGCATGTTAAAAGGGAAATTGAGGACGTTATCGGTATTGATGCCTCCGACGCAGTTTTGTGCAGTGCCAAGACAGGCATTGGCATCGAGGACGTACTGGAAGCAATCGTAGCGCGCGTGCCGGCGCCGCAGGGCGATGCGGAAGCACCGCTGAAGGCCTTGGTATTTGACTCCAAATTTGACGCTTACAAGGGCGTAGTTTTATATATACGCATTATGCAGGGCCGTCTGCGCAAGGGCATGAAGATTCGCATGATGGCAACCGGTGCGGAATTTGATGTTACCGAGGTCGGTTACTTCAAACCCGGCCTTGTCAATGTTGATGAGCTGGAGGAGGGCCAGGTAGGCTTCTTTGCTGCCAGCATCAAAAATGTTAAGGATGCACGCGTAGGCGATACCGTAACCGATGCCGATAATCCTGCCGAAAAAGCGTTGCCCGGTTACCGCAAGGCTACACCGATGGTATACTGCGGTTTGTATCCGGTAGAGAATTCCGATTACGATAACCTGCGTGATGCTTTGGAAAAGCTGCAGCTGAACGATGCTTCTCTGGTATTTGAGCCGGAGACATCTACCGCGCTGGGCTTTGGCTTCCGCTGCGGCTTTTTGGGCCTGCTGCATATGGACGTTATCAAGGAGCGCCTGGAGCGCGAATATAATCTGAGCCTGATTACTACCGCACCGAACGTTATTTATGAGGTGTTCCGCACCAACGGCGACGTTGAAATGGTAGATAACCCGTCCCTCTTCCCGGACCCGACCGTTATCGACCATGTTGAGGAGCCTTTCGTTAATGCAACCATCATTGTGCCGAAGGATTACGTCGGCGCTGTTATGGAGCTGAGCCAGGAAAAACGCGGTGAATACGATAATATGACCTATCTTGATGATACCCGCGTAATGATTCACTACGCATTACCGCTGAGTGAGATTATCTTTGACTATTTTGACCGTCTGAAATCCGCTACCCGCGGTTATGCTTCTTTGGACTACGAGCTGTCCGGCTATCGCTATTCCGATTTGGTGAAGGTAGATATCCTGCTGAACGGCGAGCCTGTCGATGCGCTTTCCGCGATTGTGCATAAGGAATTTGCTACTGTTCGCGGCCGTCAGCTGGTTGAAAAGCTGCGCAGCCTGATTCCGCGTCAAATGTTTGAAATTCCGGTACAGGCAGCAATCGGCAACAAGGTTATTGCCCGCGAAAACGTCCGCGCTATGCGTAAGGACGTACTGGCGAAATGCTACGGCGGTGATATCAGCCGTAAGCGTAAGCTGTTGGAAAAACAGAAGGAAGGTAAAAAGCGCATGAAGCAGGTTGGCAGTGTAGAGCTGCCGCAGGAGGCATTCATGGCGATTCTGAAAATGGACTAAGGCTTAGCGCTTAGTCGATAGTGTCTGATAGATAGGAGCAATGCAATTATGATGATACAACTGCAAGGCTTGCTTTCGACAATCACATTTTTGGATGTTATAGATATTGTCGTCGTTGCCTATTTTCTTTACCGTTTGTTCCTGATGCTGAAAAACACCCGTGCCGCAACATTGGGTAAGGGGCTTATGGTGCTGATAGGCTTCACGCTTATCTGCCGTTGGCTGAACCTGCATGTTATCAGCTGGCTGCTGGAAAAGAGCATGACGGTGATTATGGTCGCCCTGCCTGTTGTCTTTCAGCCGGAGCTGCGACGTGCTTTGGAGCAAATCGGCCGCGGCAAGCTGTTTCATAAGGGCAGCGAGCTGGACGAGCAGGAGCTGGAGGAAATGCTGGATTCCGTTGCTCATGCCACTAAGGTGATGAGCAAAAACAAGGTAGGTGCGCTGATGGTCTTTGAGCGTGCTACCGGTTTGGCAGAGCGTATCGAAACCGGTGTGCCGATTGACGGTCTGGTGAGCTCGGGACTGCTGCAGAACATTTTTGTTAAGGATACACCGCTACATGACGGCGCTGTCGTTATCCGCGGCAACCGCGTTGTTGCTGCCTGCTGCTTGCTGCCGCTTACGGAAAACCGTAATCTGAGCCAGGAGCTTGGTACCCGCCATCGTGCCGCTATCGGTATGTCCGAGCAGTCCGATGCGATGATTCTTGTTGTCAGCGAGGAAACCGGTACGATTTCCATTGCCCGCAACGGCGAGCTGATGCGTTATCTGACGGTGGATGATGTGAAGGAAATTTTGCGCACGGCAATTTTCCGTCCGCATGCAGCAGTTAAGAATTCTTTGGTTGATAAAATCAAGAGCTTGTGGGGCGGTGAGAAAAAATGAGATTTTTGCAAAGGCTGGCGCGTAAGGAAAACCTGTTGGCAAGGATTATCTGCCTGCTCATGGCCTGCGGCCTGTGGGTATATGTAATGACCGACCAGAACCCGATAATCGAGCGCAATATCGAGGTGCGCCTGCAGCAGAGAAATCTGCCGCAAAATATGATGGTCTTTAATGCTCCCGATAAAATTCTGGTAAAGGTGCGCGGTTCGCGTGCCAAGCTGAGTTCCGATAATCTGAGTGCCGAAATCAATGCTTCTATCAATTTAAAAAATATAACCGAAGGTCAGCAGAGCCTGCCGATTACGGTAACCTACTCCGGCGGCGAGATTGTATCCGTAACGCCTAAGGAGGTTTCCGTATATGTGGATACGGTAAGCGAGAAAAAGGTTCCCGTTACTATGCGTATCGTGGGCGCGGTGAACGGTGATATGACCATCGGCAGCAGTATAATTACTCCAGCGGAGGTTACTTTGCGTGGTGCAACACATCGTATTGACAAGGTAAACCGTGTGGTTGCTCCGATAGATATCAGCAACCATAGCGGCAGCTTCCAGACGGAAAGCGAGCTGGTTGCCGTGAGTGACGACGGTTACGATATTCCTAATATGAGAATTATCCCTGAGCGCGTTATGGTGCAGGCCAATATGGTAAGCCAGATGCATTCGCTTGATATTCCGGTTAAGCTGGTTATGAGCGGTGATTTGCCTGCCGGTATTATTGTTACCAAAACAGAGATTGTGCCGACAAGCGTTCGCGTTACCGCACCGCCTTCCGTGCTGAAGGAGCTGAAGGATGTCAAAACTAAGCCCTTGGATGTAAGCAAGCTCAATGGCAGTACTGTTGTTGCAGCTGAGCTTGATTTGCCGGAAAAGGTTATTCCAGAAAGACGTACGGTGCAGATTAAAATATCGGTAGAAAGGCAGAACTGATTTATAGATGAAGCTGAAAATAAATAATGTGCGTATCAGCCTGCGACAGGAGCAGACGCTGGAGCAGGCGGTGTGCCGCAAATGCGGTATACCGCGCGAGGCTTTGGGCAGTGTGAGGATAGTACGCAAGGCAGTGGATGCGCGCAAGAAAAATGATATCTGCCTCAACTACCATGTGCTGGCAGAGGTTGAAACAGGCGGCAGACAGGCGAAGCGTCTGCTGGCGGACCGTGATATTACACAATATCAGGAGCAGCAGCAGCCGACGCTGGAGCTTGGCACACTGCCGCTGAGCGCACCGCCTGTGGTTATCGGTGCCGGTCCTGCGGGACTTTTGGCGGCACTGCAGCTGGCGGAGCATGGCT
>ENA-ORRI01000961-ORRI01000961.1-human-gut-metagenome-genome-assembly--contig:-NODE-961-length-13053-cov-2.6391_pt1 | contig 13053 bp, 8 predicted proteins | sample MGYA00242172_ERZ509128 | MGnify/ENA primary metagenome ERZ509128 (study PRJEB26280, sample SAMEA2338623) | human gut metagenome | biome: human gut; feature: human-associated habitat; material: faeces... | reverse complement strand
TATCGTTTATTCATTGTCGCTTTTGAATAAAACATTTTTTATTTCTGATATAAAAAAGATAGCGTGAGTAAATATCACGTCAAGTATAATAAATGTTATAATCTTACCGATACCCAATCGATAAATACTAATTTAGCTAATATAATGCCTGAAACGGCTTGTGAATGGTTACAATCATTCTAAATAAAGTAAGATAATATATTGAAAAAAAGAGAAGCTGTCTCAAACTTGAATGCAAGATAAGACAGCCTCTTTTTTATTGTTTCATTTCACGCAACGCCTTACATAATTGATCCGGACAGGAAGTAGAACGGTTTCCGCATCTTACACCTTCCAGTTTCTGTAAGACCTCTTCCACTTTCATTCCTTTCACCAATCGGCTGATACCTTGTAAGTTTCCATTGCATCCGCCCCAAAAGAAAACTTGTTGAATAACGTCATCTTCTACTTCCACTTCGATGTGGCTGCTGCAAGTGCCTTGCGTCTTATAGGTTATTTTCATTTTATTCTTCCTCTTCAGATGCAGGTTTCATGTTTGTATAAACGGTCTGAACATCATCAAATTCTTCCAGACGCTCTACCATCTTGTCTAGAGTTTCACGTTGTTCAGGAGTCACATCTTTTAAGTCATTGGGAATATATGTGAAATCACCACCCACTTCTTCGAAACCACATTCTTCCAAGTGTTTCTGAATTGCTGCGTAGCTCTTCGGATCACCATAGATGGTGATAGTTCCTTCTTCTTCATCTTCGTCAAACTCATCCTCTACATTATAGTCAATCAAATCCAGGATCAGTTCTTCCATATCCATTCCCTCTTTCTTCTTGAAAGTAAATACACATTTATGGTCGAACAAGAAAGCTAAGGAACCGGTAGTACCCAAGTTTCCACCGAATTTGTTGAATACTGAACGCACATCTGCTACGGTACGAGTAGTGTTGTCTGTCAATGTATCAACAAATACAGCTACTCCGTGAGGACCATATCCTTCGTAAGTCATACCTTTGTAGTCACTGGTATCTTTACCCATTGCATTCTTAATGGCGCGTTCAATGTTATCCTTCGGCATGTTTTCACGCTTACAAGTAGCGATCACACCACGTAGGGTCGGGTTATTTTCGGGTTCCGGACCACCTGCTTTTACAGCTATAGCGATTTGTTTACCCAGTCTTGTAAATGTTTTGGCCATGTGGCCCCATCTTTTCAGCTTTGTAGCTTTTCTATATTCAAATGCTCTTCCCATTGGATTGTAGTTTTATAATGGTTATTTTTATTATTATCTTAGTTTTGCACCTAGTTTGTTTTCTAGGTTAGCAATCAGTTTGGACATGATCTTGTCAATCTGTTTGTCGTTCAGTGTTGCGCTTTCATCCTGTAACAAGAAGCTCACTGCATAACTTTTTTTATCCGGTTCCAGATTCTTGCCTTCATAAACATCAAATAATTCTATTTCTTTCAGCAGTTTCTTTTCAGTCTCATAGGCTATTTTTTCGATTTCTGCAAACTGTATGTTCTTGTCAATCAACAAAGCCAAGTCACGTTTCACAGCCGGGAACTTGGAAAGTTCTTTAAAGTTGACTTTAGCCGACTTGATGGCTTTCATCAGTTCTTTCCAGTTGATTTCTGCATAATATACCTCATTGTCTATATCGAATGCTTTTTGAATCTTCTTGCTGATGATGCCGAAGGTGGCCAATAACTTGCCGCCACGTGTGTGTACGCTGATGGCTGTTGAATAGATATCGTTGGTCAGGTTACCGAATACCACGTTGCCGAAATTCAACCCCAAACGGGTAAAGATGTTCAGCACGTATGCTTTTAATTCGTAAACACTGCTGTTTTCATCGGGATGGGCCCATGAATTGCTGACGCGTTTGCCGGTTACCCACAATCCTAAATGATATTCTTCAGCATAAGCCGCAAGCACTTTTTCCGGGTTTTTCTTTTCTGCGTTATAAAAATAGCAGTTACCGAATTCAAAGAATTTCAAATCGGCGTTCTTGCGATTGGCATTGTGCTGGATGCTTTCCAAACCACCGAATAATAAAGTTTGACGCATCACGTTCAAATCGTTACTCAATGGGTTCATCAAGTAAACCAAATTTTCGTTCTTGTATGTTTCCAATCCTTCGTAATAGGAAGCGGCGGTCAGTGAATTGTTCAGTATTTCATTGAAACCACAACCTACCAGTTGCTCTGAAATCAGATTTTGTAATTTCTGGGAGTAATCCACTTCACCTTTGGTGGTCAGGCTGGATTTCAAGGTAGTAGGAATCTCCACATTATTATATCCGTAGATACGGAGAATGTCTTCTACTACATCGCAATCACGTTGCACATCCACACGATAGGGGGGAACTTGTAAAGTCAAGCCTCCGGGTGTTTCGTTCACAATCTTCATTTCAAGACTGGTGACAATGCTCTTTATGGTTTCCACCGGTATGGTTTTTCCTATCAGTGAGTGGACTTTCTCATAATTCAGCTCTACTGTAAAATCGGCTATCGGGGCAGGGTAGTTGTCTTTAATTTCAGAAGAAATAGTACCTCCTGCCAGTTCTTGAACCAGTAAAGCCGCTTCTTTCAATGCATAAATAGTTCCGTTGGGGTCAATACCACGTTCAAAACGGAAAGAAGAGTCCGTACTCAATCCATGGCGACGGGCTGTTTTACGTACCCAAGTCGGGTTGAAATAAGCGCTTTCCAAAAATACATCTACTGTCTGCTCGGTTGTTCCCGAATCCAGACCACCGAATACACCGGCAATGCACATCGGTTCTTCTGTGTTGCATATCATCAGGTCCTTGTCGGATAATTTGCGTTCCACTTCGTCCAAAGTAACGAATGTAGTACCTTCGGCAACAGTCTTCACTACAATCTTCCCACCTTTAATCTTACCTGCATCAAAACAGTGCAGGGGCTGGCCGTATGCGTGAAGGATGTAGTTGGTGATATCCACGATATTATTGATAGGACGTACTCCGATCAGGCGTAATTTGTTTTGCAGCCATTCGGGACTCTCTTTTACAGTTACCCCTTTTATGGAAACTCCGGCATAACGCGGACATGCTTCCGTATTCTCTACTTCAATGGCGATGTCCATATCATGGTTATCCACTTTAAACGCTTCTACAGACGGACGTTTTAAAGTGGCTTGTTTGCCGTTTTGAATCAGGTAGGCATACAGATCTCGGGCCACGCCGTAATGTGAGCAGGCGTCCGCACGGTTCGGGGTGATATCCACTTCCAGTACGTATTCGCTTTTGATATTGAAATAATCTTTAGCGGGAGTACCCGGAACAGCATCCGCCGGCAATACGATGATACCTTCGTGGCTGTTTCCGATACCGATTTCGTCTTCGGCACAGATCATACCCATAGATTCAACTCCGCGGAGCTTTGATTTCTTGATGGTAAAACATTCTTCGCCATCGTATAGTTTGGTGCCCAATGTGGCAACCACCACTTTCTGTCCGGCAGCTACGTTAGCAGCTCCACAGACAATCTGTACCGGTTCGCCTTGTCCCAAATTCACAGTAGTAACATGCATGTGGTCTGAATTGGGATGAGGTTCGCAAGTCAGCACTTCGCCGATGACAATACCTTCCAGACCACCTTTAATTGTTTGGACTTCTTCTACGCCTCCGGTTTCCAAACCGATGGAAGTCAGCGCTTCGGCCACTTCATCCGGTGTCAAATCGAAGTTGACGTATTCTTTCAGCCAATTATAAGAGATATTCATATATGATATTTTTTATGTATTTCAAAATGACCTGCAAATTTAGTAATTATTTTCTTTTATCCTGTTATTTATCCATCACAGATTACTCAGATTAACACAGATTTTTCTTTGAGGGAAATAATCCGTGTTAATTCTGTGAGGGATAAATAAATGTCAGAACGGTAAAGGTCCTTCGGGAATAGGGGTTCCGAACGGATTATTGTCGGTAGGTGCGGCATCAGGAGATGGGGGAGGTACATTGTTGCCGCCACCGTTCATTTTGGAACGGATAATACCCGGCGCCTCACCCGGCATAGGCACGATGACATCATCGTCCGGATTCTGGAAGCGGGCGAATTCGCCACGGAAACGCAGCAGTACATCACCTACGGCACCGTTACGGTGCTTGGCGATAATGATTTCTGCCATACCGTGCAGGTCGTTCCCTTTTTCATCCGAGTAGATTTTATAGTATTCCGGGCGGTGGATAAAGCATACCATATCGGCATCCTGCTCAATAGCTCCGGATTCACGGAGGTCACTGAGCTGGGGACGTTTTCCGTCAATACCCTCACGACTTTCCACACCACGGTTCAGCTGGCTCAGTGCGATGATGGGGATGTTCAGTTCTTTGGCTAACCCCTTCAGTGAACGTGAAATGGTACTGACCTCTTCCTGACGGCTGCCGAATGACATTCCGCTGGCATTCATTAACTGAAGGTAGTCAATGATAATGATTTTTACTCCATGCTCGCGTACAAGCCGTCGTGCTTTGGTGCGTAATTCAAAGACGGACAAGGATGGTGTGTCATCCACATACATCGGTGCATCGTATAATTCTTTTATTTTATAATCCAGTTGTCCCCATTCATACGGAGCCAACTGGCCACTCTTGATTTTCTCACCCGGAATTTCGCACACGTTGACAATCATACGGTTGACCAACTGTACGTTGGACATTTCAAGAGAGAACAAAGCCACAGGGATTTTCGCATTTACCGCCATGTTCTTTGCCATGGAAAGCACAAAAGCCGTTTTACCCATAGCGGGACGGGCGGCAATAATCACCAGGTCGGAATTTTGCCAGCCCGAGGTCATTTTGTCCAATGCATGGAAACCGCTTTCCAAACCACTCAGCCCGTCCGTTCGTGCCGCCGCTTTTTGAAGCATCTCATACGCTTCCTGGATGACAGGGTTGATTTGCGTATAATCTTTCTTCATGTTCTGCTGCGAGATTTCGAACAGTTTTCCTTCCGCCTCCTGCATCAGGTCGTCCACGTCTTGGGTCTCGTCGAAAGCCTTTGTCTGGATGTTGCTGGTAAAGGTAATCAGTTCGCGTGCAAGAAACTTCTGCGCGATGATACGTGCGTGATATTCTATGTGTGCGGAAGAGGCTACCTTGCCGCTCAGTTGTGTTATATAAAAAGGACCGCCTGCATCTTCCAGTTCACCGGTGCTGCGTAATTGTTCGGCCACAGTCAAGATATCAACAGGTTGCTGGCGTAAAGCCAATGAGGTAATAGCCGAATAAATAAGCTGGTGACGGCGTTCATAAAAAGATTCGGGACGAAGAATCTCACTAATGAGTAAGCATCTTTTTCTATCATTAAAGCTCCCAATACAGCTTCCTCCAGCTCAGGTGCCTGGGGCTGTAAATGTCCGTATTCGTCAACAGGCTTTGCTTTCGAAGTTTTGGGAGTACGTGTCATTTTTCTCGTTTCTGCCATTGTCATCTGTTTAAAGTAGGGCAAAGATAGAACTTTTTGCTGAGTTGGGCACTCGTCCATTCCCAAAAATAATAAAAGAAATATGAACCTGAATCTACAGAGAAATGAACAATCTGGACAGTAAATGGTTTTTTTATATGGTAAAATGAAAAGTTTGTTCTATATTTGGCGCTCTGTCCGGATAAAAGGTGGCGTGCATCTTTGTAGAACGGGCAACAATCTAACGAAACACACTAAAAATAACTATTTAAAGAACAGAATATGATTACATTTCCTAATGCAAAGATTAATTTGGGACTTAATATTATAGAAAAGCGCCCGGATGGATACCACAATCTGGAAACCATATTTTATCCGATAAACCTGCAAGACGCTCTGGAAGTAACGCGGCGGGAAAACAATGACAAAGAATACACTTTACACATAAGCGGAGCTCTTTTGGAGGGTGAACCCGAAGATAATCTGGTAGTAAAAGCCTACAAGTTATTAAAAAAAGACTATCCCGGACTGTTGCCGGTAGATATACACATGTACAAACATATACCGGCGGGTGCCGGACTAGGTGGCGGATCATCAGATGCCGCTTGTATGATAAAGCTTCTGAATGATAAATTTTCATTGAGACTCAGCACGGAACGGATGGAGGAATATGCTGCAAAACTAGGGGCAGACTGTGCTTTTTTCATTCGGAACAAACCTGTTTTCGCTACCGGAATAGGGAATCTGTTCGAGCCTGTGGAATTGTCATTAAAGGGATACCACATAATTTTGATTAAACCTGATATCTTTGTGTCCACCCGGGATGCGTTTGCCGAAATAAAGCCTGTGCGTCCGGCTGTTTCTTTGAAAGAAATTGTAAAGCAACCTATAGAAACATGGAAAAGCAGTATGAAGAATGATTTTGAAGATAGTGTCTTCAAAAAGTTCCCTGAGATTGCTGCTATAAAAGATGAATTGTATGATTTGGGGGCAGTGTATGCTGCCATGAGTGGCTCTGGGTCTTCCGTCTATGGTATTTTCGAAGCACCGATAGAGAATGTGGAAGATAAATTCTGTGGATGTTTTTGCAGGCAGAGAGCGTTGGAATAGTGTGGCAGATCAGTGGTTAGTGATTAGTGGACTGCGCTGTCATGCCGCAGGTATTAACCACTAATCACTATAGTCTATCTTTTACATAGTGCCTTGAAATCACAATAGGTACATTTTTCTATGATTTCTGTTTGGGTAAATGATTTTTCCGGATTAAATATCTCTTCTAATAATCCTTGAAGTCGTTCACGATATTCTTTTTCATATTTACTGAAATCTTCCACAGCCTCTTTGGGCTTTCGTGGCTCGCCCATTTGTATAACGGGAGAATAGGTTTCTGTAGCGGCCCGATGAATATAGAGAAGGGCCGGAGCTATCTTCATCGTTGGTTGCTTGCGGCACATGATGGCGGCATACAGGAACGTTTGGAATACATAGTTGGAACGTTTCTTGTCCGGAATAAACAGAGATTCCACATGGGGTGGGGTGTCTGCATCCCCGCCTGTCTTGTAGTCCACAATACGGAGTGTGCCATCCTTGCTGTCCATACGGTCAATAATTCCCCCGATACGTGATTTTATGACTCCTTTGGGTGTTTGTATGTCGATGGGTTCATCCACTTCCATTTCCGATGCAATAAAAGTGAAGGGAGCGTAACGTAAATCATTTTGTAAAAGTTGTTTTAAATATCTTGCAATAACGGCAGAGTTGATAAGTTGTACGCCGTTATATTCCGGTTTCTCGTTTTGCGGAACATTAAAGAATAATTTCTTGAATGCTGTATCCACATAATCTTGCAGCTTCACTTCATTGCGTAGCAACGTTTCCAATGCTTCCTTATTAATGACTTTGCCATGAGTGGTCAGGTCTTTATAAATATGTTCGGCTGCATAATGGAAAATACTTCCGAATGTGGCAGAATCTATTTCTGCACTCACTTCATCGGGGGCGGAGAGGCCGGCTACATACCTATAATAAAATTTTAAAGGACAATCCAGGTAATAATTCAAGGCTGATGGAGAAAATTTTGCTTTGGGATTGGCACGGACATCAAACAGGCTTTGCATCCGGCGCATGACATCCGGGGTCTTTTCTACAGTGATAGGCGAGGTGCCTTGGGGGGACTGTCCGGCCTCCAGAAACTGACGTGTGATGGGGTGAGGCCATTCAATAAGGAATTGCAGCATGAAACGGCTCCATTCGCCGCGATTCAGTCCGTCCGAACTGGTATTGTACATCAAGGTAATCCTTTCTGCCCGTTGCAGCAGACGATAGAAATAGTATGCATATACGGCAATCTTATGCTCTATAGTAGTCATTCCGAAAGCTTTGCGCAGGTTGTAAGGAATAAAGGAAGAGTCTCCTCCCGATTTGGGAAGCTGCCCTTCGTTGACCGATAGTAATACCAAGTGGCGGAAATCCAGGTTACGTGTTTCCAATACCCCCATGACCTGCATACCAATGGCCGGTTCGCCATGGAATGGAATATTGGTCGCTGACAAGACCTTGACCAGCAATCGCCGGAATGTTTCGCTCTGTACGGTTAATTCATCTTCTTCTATCAGTGTGCGGAACCGGTTGATGGTGGTATAGGCTTTGAAAAGCGACTCCCGGTAAAGTTGGTTGAATGCATCTGTGTCCTCGGTACCGGAAGTGTTTGCCTGGTAAATGCTTGCCACTTGCTGCAAAGTTTCGGACAGGCGTATGCACAGATTCAGGTTTCCGGAAAGCGGAGTGAAAAGCCGGGTCAGGAATTCATCTTTGCCCAATTCGCCGGGTAACGGATAGAAACGGTTGTTTCGGGTCAGTTCTTTCTCCAACAATTCGGCTTGACCGGTGAGTTGGCGGGTATAGGGGTGTTTTAACAGTGTAACAACTGATTGAAACGTGTAGCGGCCGCTTTTGAAATTAAATCCGTGGGTATGCAACTCCAGTAAGGCGATGAGGAAACTATATACAGGAGTTTGCGATAACGGAAATCCCATGGTGATATTGACATGTTTTACTTCTGCCGGCAATGAATGGAGGACCGGTTGAAGCAATGCTTCGTTACACAATACGACTGCGGTTTCCTTTTCCGGTGTAGTCAGATTGTTTCGTATCCATTGAGGCAGGTAACGGGCTTGTGCATTTTCAGTGGAAGATGCGATGTAGTGTACCTCTTTAGGTTTCGAGAGATTTTTGAATAACTCACCGGACAAAGGAGAAGGAAAGTCGCGTAAGTTCCGGCGGATAAACTCTCCGGCTTCATGGGTGACGGCTTGTCTGTTTTCCTTCATATAAAATTCGTCGTAATCCCAATAAAAAACAGCTTTTCCGGCATCTTTCAATTGGGTGAACAACGTATGTTCCACTTTGTTCAGCACATTAAATCCTACAAAAACATATTTCTCGTATGGAAGTTTGTCCACATCCAGATGCTCTATGACGTGACGGTACATCATTCCTTCGTAGGCAATGTTTTGAGAAGCTAAGGATTCACGGAACCCTTTGTAGATGTTCCCCAATACGTTCCATAAAGAGATAAACCGTTCTTTCAGCGCTGTTCTCCGTTCGATGGAGAAGTTCTGGAAGAACTGCCGGATAGCTTCTTCCTGCTCATCATCAATGAAGGTGTAGTCGTCCATTATGTTGCGCAGATCCTGTAAATTGGAAAACAGTTTGTCGGTATCCACTCTATTTTTGTCGGCATCGTCAAAATCACTGATCAGCATTTCTCCCCAAAAATAGAAATCATCCAGTGTTTCCGTACTTTGAGTTTCCCGTCGGAATATCTTATAAAGTTCGCATACCAGTTTTACCGGATCACCCACTTCCCATGGAGAAAGACTACGGAACAATTCGCTGATGCTGACGTATGCGGGCGACCAAATAGGTGAGTCCGACTCTTGGGCGAGATACTCATTAAAGAAAAGTCCGGCACGTTTGTTAGGAAAAACCACGGCTGTATGTGCCAGGTTTCCTTCCGTATGTTTATATAAATCGGCTGCTACCAGTTTCAAAAAGCTTTCCATTATTCTATTTCCTCTAGTTCGTTGTTAAATACATACCATAAATAGCCACGGATATGCTCATATCCCATGTCTGATAATAAATCCATATATTCTTTCACCTGCTTGTTGTAAGCCTTCCGCTTTTTACCGAATTTAAAGTCCACCACAATCACCTCCCCGTCTTTCATCATCACGCGGTCCGGACGGCGGGTTTGCAGGACTCCTTTTTCCCGATAAATAATGGCACACTCATTGTATAGTTCCCAGCGGCCCGAATACCATTCTTTGACCAGCGGATGCCTCAAAGCCCATTCGGTGAGTTTTCGTATTTGTTCCTCTTGTTGTGCCGACTCTATGATTCCTTCGAAACGCAGGCGTTCTATGGCGGGAGGCACATCGTCCGTGGTACGGATTACGGAGAATAGATTATGCAACAACTGTCCTTGCCGGATGTATTTGTCTTCCGTTTCCTCTTCTCCCCGGATAAATTCGGCAGAACGGTTGGACTGTTTGAATTCGATGTTGGTTTCCAGCGTTTCCAGATGGATAGGCAAACGTCGGGCTACAGTCAGCAGCTTGTTGCCGGACACTTGTTTTTCCTCTTCGTGAGATGAGAGATAGAGCGTTCCCAGTTCGTATATTTCTTCTCCGGTGGCATAGCTCTTTCCGGTCATGTCGGATAAGGCATTTCCTAACAATTCGGATACCGTTCCTTTCTGTTCCGCCTTTCCATATATAATCAAGTTCTTTTTGGCACGGGTAAATGCCACATAAAGCAGGTTCAGATTATCCACCCATAATTGCAAGCGTTCATTCAGGAACTCTTCCCGATAAATGGATTGCTGCATGGCTGTGGAATAGTTGATGGGAACAATGTCAAGATCGCTAAACGGAGCTTGCCGGGGAGCACACCATACCAGATGGTTGTAAGTCTCATTCTCCATTTTCCAGTCGCAGAAGGGTAGCAGTACGGTATGGTATTCCAAGCCTTTGGACTTGTGGATGGAGAGAATGCGAATTCCTTCCACCTCGCCGGAAGGGATGGTCTTGCTGCCTAGTTTTTCTTCCCAGTAGGTGATAAAAGCGGATAATTCGGAAGAATTGCTTTGCAAATATTCCGTCACGGCATCAAAGAAGGCGCACAGATAGGCATCCTGTTGTTTGATGCAGGACATCTGAAACAGATTGAAAAGTTTTTCCATCAGTTCATACAGTGGCATGAGGCGAAGCTGTTCCGCTTCTTTTATGAAATCGAATGGCAGATAATCATCTATTTCGTTCAGCAATAGAGTGTTGAGATCTATTCCTTTATGTAATACTTCATTCTGATAAGCAGCAGCCAGTTGCGCTTTGGCAATCCGGTTTCCGGGTTGTGACAAGTAGCGCAGGCCATCCATTATCATACATACCGCCAGTGAGGCATCCAGTCGGAATGCCTCATCGGATACGATTTTGTAAGAGGTGTTCTTGTCGAAGTAATCGGCTATTAAAGGAATGCTTCTGTTCTTGCGCACCAGGATGGCAATATCTTTCAGTTGCACGCCCTGCGCCACAAGTAGCTCCACTTCTTCTCCTAGGTGGTACAGGGTGTTTTCCATATAGGTCATGTCTTCCGTATCCGATAGAAATTCCACTTTGACATACCCTTTTCCGGGATCTTTGTATGTTTCCTGACACACGTCGTTGTAGGCTTCCTTCAGTTCCTTGCATTCCTTTTTTTGTTCTTCCTTATAAATGTTGTTCAACACCTCGCAGGCGGCTGTAAACACTTCGTTGTTGAAGTGAATGATGTTTGCAGCGCTCCGGCGGTTGGTGGTCAGTGTCTTTACTTTGACGGGAAAGGCTTCGATGTTTGTTTTCAGTCCGTTCAGTATGCCCCAGTCACCGTTTCTCCAGCGGTAGATGGATTGTTTCACGTCTCCTACAATCAAGCTGTCTGCTCCCTGAGACAAACCTTCGAGCAGCAACAGACGGAAATTGTCCCATTGCATACGCGAAGTATCCTGAAATTCATCAATCATTATGTTGCGTATGGTTGTTCCTATCTTTTCGAATACAAACGAGGAATCTCCTTCTTTTACCAGGTTATGAAGCAACGCGTTGGTATCCGACAGCAGGAAGCGATTGTTCTCATGGTTCAATTCGCGTACCTCTTCGTCTATATTGGCCAGCAGACGGATATTGTTTACGTGGCGCAGGGAGAGTTGGCAGGAATTGGCCAGCATATTGTTCCGGCTTCTATATTTTTCCGATTCATTCAGCAGGGGAATCAGTTCTTTTTCTGCCAGGCCTATGATAGCGTTGCGTATGGGGGAGGTTTTTTTCACCCATTCGTCGGGGCAGTCCAGACATTTTTCCACTGTTACATTGTGGACGCTGTCATCCAGTTTGCCCGATTGTAGTTTATTAAAATAGCCGGCTATACCTCGGGAACCGTTTTTCAAATCTTCTACTTTCACCCCGTTTGTATCCAATATTCCGAAGAATTGGTCGGCAAATCCTTTCATTTGTTCCTGCACCTCTTCCAAAATGGCTTGCAGCGTCTTGCGGTAATTCTTGATACAGTCTTTGTCCCGTAATTTTTCCCGTAGCCCATTTCCTTTTTCTATATATCCTTCATCGAAGATGTTTCGTCCGAAATTCTTTATCTCACCGGAAACATTCCACCTCTTGTCATCGGCAATTCTTTCTTCTATGTATTCCAACAGCCAATAGAGTACGGGAGATTGTCGGTCCAGCTTTTCTATCATGGAGTCCACGGCATCACTCAGTACCTCCATATTGTTCAGTTCGATATTCAGATTGGCACCCAATTCCAGCTCCCGTGCCAAATTGCGCATCACCGACTGGAAGAATGAGTCAATGGTTTCCACCCGGAAGCGGCTGTAATCGTGTATCATGTAGTGCAGTGCCGTACCGGCGGCTGTCCTTATGTCTTCTGGGGGCATTTCCAGTTCTTCTGTGATTTTCTGTAAATAGGGATCAGAATCCTTATCCTTTATCCATATTCCGTATAGCTGGCTCAGAATCCGCTCTTTCATTTCGGTAGTGGCCTTGTTGGTAAAAGTCACAGCCAGTATATTACGGTATGCCCGTGGGTTCTGTATCAGCAGCTTTATATATTCCACGGCCAGTGTGAATGTTTTTCCCGAACCGGCAGAGGCTTTATAAACTAATAATTCAGGAGAATGTTTCATTTTAAATAATTTGCTAATTTGCTAATGGCTGCGCTGTGTACCGGATGGTAATTGGCTGACACATTAGCACATTTTTATTTTTAATTAAAAACCAGTACAAAAACAGTGGCCTGTCCCTTTTCCTTGTAAGGCAGCAGGGTCAGTGTGCCACCGCTCAGCCTCATGATTTGTTTGCTTAGACTCAGTCCGATGCCGCTTCCTTCCTCTTTGGTCGTGAAGAAAGGTACAAAAATTTGTCCGGCTGCATCGGGAGGAATAGCGGGACCGTTGTTGGCTATCTCTATACGGATACTTTCTTGCGGATCACAATAAGCTTTTAAGGTGATCTTTCCGTCGGGAGCATTACCTATGGCTTGAATCGCATTTTTCAGCAGATTCGTAACCACTT
>ENA-ORRI01000958-ORRI01000958.1-human-gut-metagenome-genome-assembly--contig:-NODE-958-length-13067-cov-8.7998_pt1 | contig 13067 bp, 13 predicted proteins | sample MGYA00242172_ERZ509128 | MGnify/ENA primary metagenome ERZ509128 (study PRJEB26280, sample SAMEA2338623) | human gut metagenome | biome: human gut; feature: human-associated habitat; material: faeces... | reverse complement strand
GTCTTATGGACTGCCAGGCTCGCGATAAGTGGAAACTCGATTTTGCTTTCAATGCTTCGTTCACATCACTAAATGTTGCCAAGGTAACTATGAAGGAGATGGGAATGGAATATTCTATGTCTTCATTCAAGTCACTGATGACCAACATTTATCTGGTGAAACGAATTTTTAAAGCAAGTGGGTACACCCCGAACCGAACTTTAATTAGCAAGATTTTCAAAGATCTCTCGTGCTTACAGCGTATAGCTGCTTAGCACATTATTGAATTATTAACGAACTATTGTCATTAAAGAAATATCAAAAAAATGCGGAAGGTAATAGCTATTTGGATGATTGTAATTACCATGATATGGATTTGGATTCATCGTTTTGGATATTATGGCATATTGAACGATTTAATAGAAACAAACCAAGACCGGACTTGTTTGTGCCAAACTGTTTGATAGAAAATTTAAACAAAGCTGATATTACTTCTGAATATTTTGTCCAACTCCTTTTCACTTGTATTCCTCAGGTTCCTCTATCCAAGTTTGGAAAACAAGATTTTGCAAAAGTGAAACTCACTGAGCAACAACAAGAAAACTTGTTTTTGTCTGTTTGGGGACAGAATTCGTTGAATGAAGTTGTCAGAAGCTTTGCGTTGCCAAAACAAAAGATGTCTAAGTCTGATAATAAAATATCATTGCTACAATGGATAAAAGAGGTTAGAAAAATTGAAGAAAAAGAAGACAATATTTTGGGTAATGCATTGTGTTCTGAATATTGTGCCACACGAATTATGAAATCAATCATAAAATATTATTGTGATAATATTGAGTGTATTGAAACAATTCCACTCCATCCTGCTTCGATATTGATAGGAAGAGAGGAGTGTTTGAAGCTAAAAGATTGGGATAGTTGGCTTTCTCCTCAGAAGAAAATTGAAATATCTGTACAAGTTTCCTTTCTGGATACCATGTATAGGTATCCGTCATTTTCTTCTAATGATTACTTTCCAATGATAGGAGCAATATATGGCTTGGGAATCATTTTTCTACAATTATTGACGAAGGAATACTCTCTACCTTGGGTTTTCAATAGACCAGAATATGGCTACGAGTGGCAATCTGTGCTTTATCGTTTGTTGGAAAAAGGAAAGGTATCTTCTCACAACTACGATATCATTTCTGCTTGCTTGTCTTTGGAAAATAGAGAAACGATTAAGCTTAAAAGCATCTTGAATGGAGTTACTTGCGCTCAAAAAGTCAATGATGCAAAAATTGAAACGCTTGAAGAACTTCTCAAAGAAATTGAAGCCTCGTTAGCTGAACTCAGAGAAAATCAAATATCCGTAGCGCACCATGAAACACGTCAACTTGTAATGATTAAAATCTAATGGAGAAGTTATTGAACATTGGTATTATACAAGCAATCGTGGATTCCAATTTGGCTTGGTCAGATACTCCACAAATGGATGTTTATGAAGCAAATGCTATTTGGAGACAAATACAGGCGGCTTTTGCTTCGTTCCAAGAGATGTCTGACACAAAGAAACCTGATATTGTTGTCATACCAGAGTTGGCTGTAGCAACTTATTTTGAGTCTCGCATAAAAAGTTATGCTCAAAAGATAGGAGCCATTGTGGTTGCAGGATTGGATTTCAAACAATACGATAATAACAGAGTTAGCAACAGAGCTATATTCTATGTACCTCGAGATTGGCCACATGGGAAGCAAGTTGGAAAAGTCAAAGCGACATCCTTCTATTTCGGGAAGCATTTTGCTTCACGAGAGGAAATGAAAATCATCAAGCAGGATTGGAACATGTCTTTTGTGCCATGCAACGAGTTCTATATCGTTGATTTGGCAGAATATGGGAAACTTGGAGTGTCTATCTGTGCAGACTTTTATGATATTGAGCGCTACGCAATTTACAAAGGTCGTATTCAGCACCTTCTGATTATAGCTAACAATAAGGACATTAAATCATTTTACTTCTTGGCAGAGGCCATATCACGATTGGTGTATTGTAATGTCGTTATATGTAATTCTGGACATTACGGAGGCTCCGTTTGTTTTACTCCTGCAAAACATGAATATCAGCGTTACAGCTATAAGCACGAGGGACATGACCTATTTACCACACAAATAGTCTCTATACCTGTTGATGCTTTATGGAAGGCTCAATCGGAAGACATGGATGCCTTGAATGGATTCAAGAATCCACCCCCTGGATATGAATACCATTACGAAAAATATGTTGAACAAGCTAAAGAAGAAAAGAAATGAGCTATAGGTGGCAAGAAACTATGAAAATCCTTATTCCAGGATTTTACATTCTTTGTAGTATCGGTATGGGATATTTTTGCACACATTTTCAGATAGATAAAGATATGTGTGAGAGTATAAGTAAAATCTCTGCCATATTGATTATGCTCATATTGTTGGGAGCTTTCATTGTAGGCTATATCAATGAGATAATCGGTGGAGGCATAGAATATATTCTTTATTGTTGTGGATTGCCACGTCCTTCACGGTTAGTATTAAACAAATCGTTCAAAAGGTTTTCCATAGAGAAAATCAGTGACTTACGGCATAAACTCCAACTACCAGAGACAGGTTTCATTGATAACGCCAAGGCAGCAAAAGGTCTGGCACAGGCAAAACAAGCAACCGAAATAGATAAGTATCAAGAGTTTTACTATCAATCAGTTTTGGCAAGGAATCTATTCTTTGGACATATGTTCTCTTCTGTTCTCTTAACGATTATTATAGGCTGGTCTTGGACTTTGTTACTTTCAATACTCATCATCGCAGTATTACTTTGTTGGCAATGGTGGAAAATGAATTTGGTCTATGTGAAAAAGATATTTGTAGAATATTTGAGATAAGCTTTATATGGAAACATTTTTAGATACTATATTAAAAGCATTAAAGGCTACAGCTAATAATGAGCAACAAAAGACTATAGCAGCTTTCTCAATAAGTCTGAATAATATGGATGTTATTACTAAGTTGCAAAAACTCTATCAATATTGTTTGAATATTGGAGAATTGAAATATGCTGAAGAAATAAAGCAAGAGATTATTAAACGAAAAGTAGAAATAACGAAGGAGCTTGCTGAAAATGCATTTCGTAAAAAATGATAATATGGAAATCAATAACCCACATCATAAATCCTTTCTTTGGCATCTAGACATTGAGCCATTTACCTGGAAGACTTGCTACGGAGAGCAATGCCCATCCTTTGTTACCGAAGAGAACAAAGAGGTATGGCGGCGTTACTTGGTAAAACTCATCAAGAAGCATCTGAAGGCTGAGGTGATGAATACTCCTGAGTTCAGGGAGATTGAGACGATGGTGAACTATGAGAAGCTGGTGCGCATCAAAAATGATGAGCAGCGCAAGCGGATGATGGAGAGACAGCGGTATTGGGCTCGGATGGAGCGGCCGAGGATCAACTATATTCCCAAAGGGCTGAGTGTGGATTATGAGGAGGAATACTCCAAATATCTCCTGCAGGAAGTGAGCTTTGAGCCGAGGGACAATGATGACTTCATGGCTTTGCTACGGCTTCTGGAGCGTTGGCACAAGAAGTCCATTCCACAGATACTGGCCAAGAACAGGCCTGATGCTGCTTATGGCATCGCCATGGCGCTGTGCAAGCATATACCATTGCTTATCAACCGAGACGACATACAGGATTTGGTTGGTGAATACAAAAGGCGTATTGGTAAGCTGTTATTTGACAGTTATCAGGCTTTGGTGGTTGCTGTCAAGGCTTGGAACCATGAGGAGAAGAGGCAGGAGGTATGTCGTTTCATTGCAGAGACGGCTGTTCAATACCCAAATCATCGGGGCATGAAGAAGAAACTGATGGATTTGATGCCGGTGGAGCCTTTTCATGGGGAGCCTTTGGCTGTGGTTCGTGAGCCGAATGAATTGGAGAGCTCTCTGATGTAGATATTTTTTTCTGATTATTTTTGACTTTACATACTGACATTTATATAGGACATGATGAGAAATGCACTTGTAATTTTACCTGTGTTTACAACGAGTGTGCCTTTGGATTTTCCGTCTGAAGGCACGTTTGCGTTCAATAAAAAGACCAGCAAGCAGTTGGAGGTGACGGTGAGAATCAACGAGCACCAGTACTTCAACATGAACTTTCTGAACCATGACGGTTACATCATGGCATGTTGCCGATGGGCGCATGTGTTGGACTTTGCAGAGAATGGTTATGACCGTTTTGAGCGCATCATCAAGAAACATTTCCGGAAGAAATATCCTGTTATCAGCAGTTTGTATGGACAGCATACTGATACGGCTGAGGACATTCACATATCTACCATTGGTTTTGAGGGGAATCCCAAGGAATGGTACATCTCCATGCGCATCTATGGAGAAAAGTTTGATGATCTGCTGCATGGTAATTTCCTGATGAACGTGGCGTTTGCCTCTGCCGTGGGTAATCTGTGCATGGCAAGCGTGGATGTGTTCCGGGAGATTATGAAGAGTGATGCCAAGCAGCCGAAGATCTTGTTGAAGGAGTTGACGGGTATGGACTCAATTGACAAGGGGTTTGACTTTGGCAATTATCTCGATGCCCGAAATCCTGAGACTGGCGAGATTATATCGACAGCAAGAGAGGATGGCAAGGCTTCGGGGGTGGAGTTGCCGAAGGAAATGGAGATGCCTCAGAGTATGGAGGTTTATCCTGTCATCTGCTATCTTCCTATCTTCATGAAGTCGCTGAAAGACATGGATTTTGTCACATTTTGCAATGCCTTGTATTTTGAAATTCATGGTATGATGAGCAAGTTGGAGCAATTTGGGTTCTTTTCTTCCGATGAGTTGGGGGAATTGGAGAAGAATATTGCTTGCTTGGGTGACAAGATAATTGCTGGAGAAGATGCTGCTGCTGAGCGGGAGTTGATTTCTTCAACAGTTTATCAGTTGTTATCGAAGATGCGCGACTTATTATTGGATGAGAAATTTCAGGTGAAGGAGACTCTGGAAGGTAAGTTGGCCTTGGAACTGGACGTCTATATCAGGAAGCTCATCTGGAGGAAATGGGACACGACCTATCTGGAAGAACAGATTAAGCAGGAGAATGAGATTGCTGCGAAGGTGGAGGCAAATGAGGTTCTTGTCAAGAAAAAGAGTGCTGAATTGAAAGCCGTCATGGAGGGCATGTCATTCAATGCCTTTTTGGTGTTCCACAGCAAGATAAACGAATTGATGAAGGGTAGGAAGGCTACTTTGATAAAGTATGTTTTTCTTACTTCAGAGATTCTGAATGACCATCAGCGTAATTGGGCGGGTGCCTACTACTGGCACAACAAGGAGTATGATGAAAGGCAATATAGGAGATTCAGGTGTCAGGCTGAAAGCCTTGTCATCCTATTTTATGAAAGTATCCTGAGTGGTACGCTCTATGACAATCATGCCAGAACGAGATATGCTAAAAAGATATATGTCATGATAGAGGAACTGATGAACAGAGACTGGAGCAAAATGAATGAAACGCTTAAATAATTCTATTGGGTGATGAAAATCAAACTTTATGATTATCAAGAGGATATGAAGGAACGGATTGAGAAGGCGTTGCGCCTTCATCGGTCCGTGATGGCACAAATGCCAACGGGAACAGGTAAGACATACCTGTTAACAGCAGTTATAGACTCTTTTGTGAATGGCAATACAATGGAGAAAGTATGGATTGTAGCCCATAGAAGAGAGCTGGTGTCACAGATAGACGAAACCGTAAGAAAGTTCCATTCTTATTTCGCATCAGACACCTATTCCCTATTGTCATCCGTCAAGGCGATGTCCATTCAGTGGCTGATGAGACACTATGACGAGATAGAGGAAGAACCGGGAATGATAGTGATTGACGAGGCGCACCATGCTCTTGCCAAGACCTATAAGGAGATGTGGGAGAGATTCCCGAATGCTAAGTTCCTGGGACTGACGGCTACTCCTTGCCGATTGAATGGTAAGGGATTCACGGATTTGTTTGATGTCTTGGTGCAGTCGTGGAGTGTTCCTGAGTTTATCAGCAAGGGAAGATTGGCGACATACGATTTTGTGAGCATCAAATCGGATGGTGTGACGCAACGGCTCATCGACTCCTTACAGAAGCGAGGGGCAGATGGTGACTACCAGAACAAGGAAATGGATATGTTGCTGAATAAGAAACCGAGTATCGAAAGGCTCTATCAGAGTTTGGAAGAATTTGGCAAAGACAGAAAGGGCATCGTGTATGCTATCAATATCAGTCATGCTCAGAAAATCACAAAACTGTATCAGGAACATGGCGTGAAAGCCATAGCCATAGACTCGAAGACACCTGCCACCGAAAGACAGCAAGACATTGAAGCCTTCAAGAAAGGTGACATCCAAGTGCTGGTGAATGTGGACATCTTCTCGGAGGGATTTGACTGTCCGGATGTGGAGTTTGTACAGTTGGCTCGACCAACGCTGTCACTTGCCAAGTATCTGCAGATGGTGGGACGTGGATTGCGAGTGGCTAAGGGAAAGAAGAACTGCGTAATTATAGATAATGTGGGACTATATCGGGTGTTCGGGTTACCTTCGCAAGTATGGAACTGGAATGCTATGTTCGAGGGAAAGCTGAAAGTTGGCAAGAGAAAGGAGACTCCGAAGGATAGAGAGTTTTTCCTGATGAACGAGAAGCAAGACGATATTCAGATTCATCCAGACTCAGAAATGATGATGGTGATGAGCCATGAAGAATTGCTCCAAAGGATACAGTATCGTGAGTTTGTAGATAGCAAAGGGGAGTTTGCCATCATCAAGCTGCCTGATGGAAAGATGACGGTAGTGAACCGGCAAGGCGAACAGGTGATAGAACCAGGCAACTATTATGACATGAAGCTGTTGGATGGCAACATCCTGTTCTACCGACCTCGCAGAAAGACTGTATGTTACTACGACCTCTTGGCGAGAGTTGTCATAGACGAGGACATTCATGCGAAAGATGCTCCCGAGGTCATCACCATCAATAAATGGGAGTTCGTCGAATATAATGGTCTCTTCAGATCTCGTACCTACGAGTACTTTGCTTTACCTTTTCGCCCTTCCCAATATGACCTATGGAATTATGGATATTATTTAATCTACAACTTTCGACGCTCAACAGCCAGTGGTTGTCAGGAATGGATATATAAAGAGGAGGATGGCGGCTCTATGCGAATGCATAAAGATAACAGTGAAAAGGTTTGTTTTTTACGTGGCGACCATACTCATGTATATTGGCTATGTGCCGACCTATACGACAGTGGCATAGTGGTCATGGACAGCCATGAGGATTATTACTTCGTTGACTCCAGCTTGAAAAAGACCTATATAGGTTGCAATCAACCCAAAACAGAAAGCGAGAATTTGATGGTTGCGATGCCTCGGCTTGGCAAACTGGTCTATGAGCGAGAAATGCAGCGCAGGAAAAAGCAAGAGGAACAGGAGTTATTGCTGATGCAAGAGAAGTCGGAGGCAGGGCATGTAGAATTATATCAAGCAGGAAAGAAATGGGGTGTGAAGGTAGATGGTAAAGTTATCGTGCCACCTCTCTACCATAGTATAGCGCAACCAGTCGGTGCCTATTGCGCCTTTGAACAGATTCCCAGACATTGGGGTGTTATGACAGTAAAAGGCAAGGTGATAGTTGATGCCAAATATGAGAAGGTGGAGATTCGTGATGGGGGGATCGCTGTGGTAACTGATATTACGGGGAAAACACAGACCATCCATCTGAAATGATCTACTATATGAGAATGGAATGCTATTAAGGAGGAAATCAAGTTCATTGCCTTCCTGGTCTTCTAGGATAAAAAACTTATAAGACGTTGTCATTTAAACTGTGTAATGCTTTTGCCCTATACGGGCTGGGACTGCCGGGGTGGTATTGCAAAATAGTGAATTGTATTTCACTTACTCTAATTTTGTATTTTGTGGGTGTAAGTGTTTTAAAAAGGTTCCATTAGGAATGTGGATGTCTAGTGGAACCTGATGAGAGGATATCATACCATACTCAATGTCTCTGCGATCTTCATTGCAGGTATGGGAGAATCTCCAGTGGAGAACTAATTGCTTGGTCGTATGCGGTACCAAGCAGCATACTTTTTTCCTTAGTTCCCCAAAGGCATGCAATGGCTTTTATGCCTGCTTTTTTAGCTGCAATCATGTCTATTGCCCTATCTCCAAAGCTCAGGACATCTTCCGCATTCTCATTCATCAGTTCCAATGCCTTTAGCATAGGGGCTGGATGAGGTTTGATGGGATGGGCGTCATGGTAGCCAACGATGAATCTTGCTGGAATCTGGTAATGGCTAACGATTCTTTCCACATAGGGACGTGGTGAGCTGCTGACTATTGCCATCTTGATTCCTTGTGCTTTTATCTTGTCTAGGACTTCTTGGATTCCTGCATACATGGAGGTATATGGGATTAGCCCATATGCCTCGTGCCAGTTTCTCATCTTTCTGGCATTTTCCAGTATTGTGGTATCTACAAGGGTCAAGTCCAGATCAAAAATCACTCCTTTTATCATATGTTAGAATAATGAATCTTTGATTTTGGGTTTGTTGATCTTCTCTACTGATTCTCTGATGACGGCAAGGGCATCTTCGAATGAACCTGATGTCAGGGCGTGTGCTTTTCCATCTTCCAGGAACTTCTTGTTGCCTTCTGCTTTTCCGCCTACCTGTCCATCCATGTTCTTGTATTTGATCATGAAGAGGGGCTTTCGGGCTTTGAGGGTGGCATTTACGGCATGCATGGTTCCTCCTCTAAGACCTGTCTGGATGACGATGGTAGCGTATGAGAGTCCTGCCTGCAGTCTGTCACGCTCCACCAGGGTATAGCGGTTGCCTCTTTGTCCTACCGGGTACTCGGAAAGCAGCAGTCCTCCGCTTTCCACGATGTCCTTGGCCAGTTCCAGGTTCTCTTTGGGGTAGATGGATTCCCAATCCAAGCCGTTGGCTAGGAATGCCGTGGTGGTTCCCTTCACGTTCAATGCTCCCTGGTGACCGGTGGTGTCGCATCCTATGGCAAGACCTGATACGATGTTGAAACCCTGTTCTGCGAACTTTTCTGCGAAGTAGATTCCTGCCTGGGTTCCTGCTTCTGTCGGTTCTCTTGTACCGATGATGGCGATGCCCGGCATTTGGAGAACTTTGATGTTGCCTCTGTAGAACAGAATCAATGGAGCGTCAGCATTGCCATCTTCATTGATGGTCTCACGCAGGATTTGAGGGAAGGCCTCTTCGTAATAGGAGATGATGCCTACACCTTCTCTCTCTGCATCGTTGATGATGGTCAGTGCCTTTCTGTTGGCTTCCTGGAGATCAGTGGCAGAGTACTTTTCGAACTTCTTGCCCTTGAGTGTTGGCCAGAAGTGGCATAGGTCCTCGATGCTTTGCACTTGGGATGGAGCAACCTCGGCTATGGAGAGAACGGTTTTGTTTCCACACCCTTTGAGGTTTTTCAATGTCAAAATGAGTTCTGTATTGAGTGCCATATTTCTTTATGTTCTATTTCTTTTTTATTATTTCTGTTATGCAGCTGCACGTTCTGTTTGTACTAGTCGATGTTCCAGTAGGCATCAGGATCGCCGTCGAAAACATCGTCTATGTCCTGGTCGCTCCAGCCTTCTACGTCTTGGGCGTATGAACCGTTGTAGTTGTCGTATGTCTCTTCCTCCTCGTAGTAGTCTGATGGATCGTAGTAGTCTTCTGGCTCGTAATCGTCCGTCGGATCATAGTAAGGATGGTAATCTGGGTTGAAGGTCTTTGCCAGGAACAGTCCTGTTACGCTTGCTGCCCCCATGGTTTCCAGCTTTTCTGCAACCATTTGGAAGGTTCTTCCTCTGGTGATGATGTCGTCAATGACGATGAGCTTTTTGCCTGTGATGTCACTTGTCTTGATGTTGAAGTTCTCTGCCGGGTTTGTCTTCTTGCCTGTGATGTGGCCTGATTCCTGGTCCTGGATTGTCAGGATGGTATGGTAGTCGCAGGGAATTCCTGTTTCCTTCTCGATGAAGGTCGCGAGCTTTTGGTAGCGGCAAGTTGTCTTGTGGTGGGTGGATGCTGGTATGAAGCATACTCTCCAGTTGTTGCCACCTGTTTCGTTTTTTATCTCCTTGATGCATTCTACGATTGTGTTCATCAAGCTAAGGCTGCAGTAGCCGTTTTTGAAGTCGTAGATGTTACGAGACCATCTTCCACTACAATAAGGATTAAGACAATAATGTGTACATGATGGCATTGCCGATAGTGCTGTACGAGACCATTGTCCATTACAACAAGGATTAATTTGAACTGCCTACGTGCTAAAGTCTTGTGGACAGTTCAACGTGCTTTTTTCTTAGAGATACTTTTTAAGGGGGTACTGAAATAGATTTCTTTTAAAGAAATGGTCTCATTTTCATGTATTTTGAGGAATTATCAGTAAAATTCCTATCGAAAAGTTGGTATTCTATTATATTTTTAATACTTTTGTACCTTTGTATAAAAGTGCTTAAACTTATAATAATGAATAGATATATTTTCAATGAATGGTTAAACAGGCGAAATGTTCTGGTAATCCCTTTGCTCTGGGTTGGTGCTGCTTTGACATCTGCTCAGGTTGGGCTTAACTGCTTGTACTCTTTTCTTCTTATGGTGTTGGCTGTTTATGTGGCTAGCAAGGATGGTATTTGGCTTAAGTCAGATAATTCTGAAGTGAGGAACATGTTTCAGGTAGCTATGTATTCTACGTTTGACAAGAAAGATTAAACTGTTTTATATGGGATTTTTACTGTTAACTATGTGGGTTTCTTTGATGGTTTCTAAGTCAAGAAATTCAAGAACAATGAAATATAAAAAAGAATTATGTATACTATTGATACATCGATAGACAGATTATTAGGCGATAAGCTGATAACAACGTTTACTTACAACAAACTGTGGGCTCTTTCACTGTTCACTGTTGGAGACATTCAGACTATGGGGATAAAAAAGTTGTGGGCTATACCAGGGATAGGATTGAAGGTTATCAATGATGTGGAGCATGTTTTTGCTACGATTAATTCTCAAGATCCTCTTTTGGAGGTAAAGCAATTTTGTGGTGATGAAATCATGCAAAAGATGGTCATCTGTTATGCTCATTTATGTGAGAATGCTGGAGATAGCAAGGAATTTCAGGCAATATTCCCTTCTTCGTTAGATATACTGAAGTTCATTTGTATGAAGGGATCTCACTTAATGTCGATGGTGGATAATTATCCTAGGGCAGCTTCATGCCTATATGTTTTCTTACTTTGTCTGGAATATTTGATGCATGATATTCATAACGAGTTTAGTTTTTATGTTCATGATAATGCTAAGCATTATATGCATAAGGTGGGTAAAGATGCATTGGGAACGTTACTTTATTCTCGTCTTTCTAATAAGAACAGGTTCTTGTTGGAATTGCATTATGCTGTCTTTAAAAAGAACTTTAAGGTGATAGATGATGTCCAGATATTTCCTTTTGTGGAAGATAGATTGACATATGAAGTTGACATGTTCCAATCATGGACATATCATAGCTTTGATAAATTTGATCGTTTTGGTATTGAATATAAACTTAATCATTCCTTGAACGATCATTATCCGTTGTCTTTGCTTGATTTTCTTGTAGAGGCATATACATCCATAGACTTTGAACATACCTGTTTATGCACAATAGGATTGTTTCCATTCATGACGGATAAAAAGGTATCCTTTGTGATTGATTTTCATCGGGCAAATGGTTATTATCCGATGTTCACTCTTTTTACGGATTATCTGGATAGTGGAATGTTTAATGAAAGAAGGTGTTTTTTCTTAGAATATAGAGGAATCGGGACAGAAAGAAGAACTCTTCAGGAGTTGATGAAAGCCTACAATATAAAATCATATAAACTTAAGAAGTATCTTTTTTTCCCAATAGGGGAGAATACTGAACCAATTACACAGGATGAACATTGGAAATATTACGACTTTTTGTATGAAATGCCGTTTATTGGATTCTATTCGCCTATTTGTAAGAATATCTTGGAAAAAGAGCATTTGCAGGATGTCATTGGGCTGATGGAACTGATATTTTTGAGAAATTCTTGCTATCCTTTAAACAAGCAGTTTCGAAAGTACAATTATCAAGATAGATTTATATTGGTTAATGCATGTCTGTTTGATACAAAAGAAATAGCCAAGCTGGTTGAGAATATGAAAGAACTGTTGGCTACCATTCGTTTCAAGGATGAGCATTATCAGGCTAGTATGTTTTTAAAGGAGCTGGATATTCAGAAATTAGGTGGTAAGGAGCATTTCATTTCTTTCTTTACTTATCTGATGTTGGATATCTTTGGTTTGGAAGTGGATAGTGAAGGTGGTTTTGTGGCTGAAAGAAACAAAATCTCTGTTACTTATGAGCTACTGGATATACTGAAAGAAAGAGGCAAACCAATGAGAGCGGAGGAAATTAGAGACATTTTTCTAAGAAGGTGTCCTACTTATCGTCATCTTACAGTTAATACCATCCGCGTTTATTTGCTTAAAATGAAGGAAGTGAAATCCATTGGATTGTCAGGCTACTATGGGTTGGCGTCTTGGGAGCATATCTATTGGGGAACGATGGTTGATAAGATTTATGAGGTGTTGTCTCTGGCCGGTAAGCCATTGTCGCTTATGGAAATATATCAGCAAGTGAAGGTGTTTTTCCCAAATTCGACGAAATCGTCCATTGAAGGTAGCATGAGACTGGATGCAAGGCATCGGTTTAAATATGACGTAGAGGGGCACGTATATTTTTTGGTAGATCATTTTACTTAACTTCTCATTACTGTAAAGTACGATACCATCGGCCATTACAACAAGGGATGATTCCTGTTCGATAGTTCCACTATAGCTTAATGTCGATGGTGTTTTTCTTTTAAATGTAGAGATTAATTGATATAATCCAAAAGGGATATTCAAATATTACAAAAGATTAACGCTTCAATGTGTTGGGGTAACTACTCAGCACCCCTATAGAAAACTTCTCGTTAATAAAGCATAAACTTGAT
>ENA-ORRI01000956-ORRI01000956.1-human-gut-metagenome-genome-assembly--contig:-NODE-956-length-13079-cov-3.46683_pt1 | contig 13079 bp, 10 predicted proteins | sample MGYA00242172_ERZ509128 | MGnify/ENA primary metagenome ERZ509128 (study PRJEB26280, sample SAMEA2338623) | human gut metagenome | biome: human gut; feature: human-associated habitat; material: faeces... | reverse complement strand
GTGTTTGCCGCCGATCGCGCGGCGCTTGAGGAGGTCGAGGGCATCGGCGAGAACGCCTCGACGCTCATCTCTCTCATGTTCCCGCTGATGCGCCGCATCCGCGCGTCCTCCGGCGAGCACGAGACGATCCTCAGCGATACCGAGCAGGCGGGCGCGTACTTTTTAGACCTCTTTCTCGGCGAGCGGGAGGAAAAGCTCTACGAGGCGTGCCTTGACGCCAAGGGCCGCCTCCTCGCTTGCCATTTGGTCGCCGAGGGCGACACTGAGAGCGTCCAGCTCAATATGCGCAAAATTGTGGAAAACGCGCTCAAGTGCGGCGCGAGCAGCGTGCTGCTCGCCCACAACCACCCCAGCGGCGTGGCGCTCCCCTCCCCCGCGGATAACGCGACGACGCTGTCGGTCTTCGACGCGCTGCGCACCGTGGGCGTTGAGCTCGCCGACCACATCATCGTCGCGGACGACGACTTTGTCTCCCTGCGGCACAACGGACTTTTGCCCGAAAGAAAGGGAAACGGATATGGAATTTAAGCTGCACGCGCCCTTCAAGCCCACGGGCGACCAGCCCGAGGCCATCGAAAAGCTGGCGAACGGCGTGAAGATGGGCCTCGACGAGCAGGTCTTGCTCGGCGTCACGGGCTCGGGCAAGACGTTCACGATGGCGAGCGTCATCGAAAAGGTCCAGCGCCCCACGCTCGTGCTGGCGCACAACAAGACCCTCGCCGCGCAGCTGTGCGCGGAATTCAAAGAGTTTTTTCCCGAAAATGCGGTGGAATACTTCGTTTCGTACTACGACTATTACCAGCCCGAGGCCTATATCCCCCACACCGACACCTATATCGCCAAGGATGCCTCGACGAACGAGGAAATTGACCGCCTGCGGCTTTCGGCCACCTGCGCGCTGCTTGAGCGGCGCGACGTGATCGTCGTCTCGTCCGTCTCGTGCATTTACGGCCTCGGCGAGCCGGAGGATTTTGAAAAGCTGATGATCTCGCTCCGCCCGGGCATGACGATGGAGCGCGACTTCCTCTTAAAGCGGCTCATCGAAATTCGCTACGAGCGCAACGACGTCGCCTTTGAGCGCAACCGCTTCCGCGTGCGCGGCGACACGGTGGAGCTCTACCCTGCGTACTACCGCGACAAGGCCGTGCGCGTCGAGTTCTTCGGCGACGAGATCGACCGGATCAGCGAATTCAACCCCGTCAACGGTCAGGTGACGCGCACGCTCCAACACATCGCCATCTATCCCGCGTCGCACTATGTCACGACGAAGGACAAATTGGAGCGCGCTATTGTTGAGATCGACAAGGAGCTCGACGAGCGCGAGGCACAGTTTTTGGCTGAGGGCAAGGCCGTCGAGGCCCAGCGCATCCGCCAGCGCACGCGCTACGATATCGAGATGCTGCGCGAGCTGGGCTACTGCACGGGCATCGAGAACTATTCCCGCGTCATCAGCGGGCGGCCCGTCGGCTCGCCGCCGCTGACGCTCATCGACTATTTCCCCAAGGATTTCCTGCTTTTTGTGGATGAATCGCACGTCACGCTGCCGCAGGTGCGCGCGATGTACAACGGCGACCGCGCGCGCAAAGAGAGCCTTGTCGAGTACGGCTTCCGCCTGCCCTGCGCGTTTGACAACCGCCCGCTCAAATTCGACGAATTTGAGCAGCGCGTCCACCAGCGTATCTACGTTTCGGCCACGCCCGGCGACTATGAAAAGGACCGCGCGGGCCAGATCGTCGAGCAGGTCATCCGCCCGACGGGCTTACTCGACCCGAAGGTCGAGGTGCGCCCCGTCGAAAACCAGATCGATGATCTCGTCGGCGAGATCAACGCCCGCGCGGCGCGCAATGAGCGCGTGCTCGTCACCACGCTGACGAAAAAGATGGCCGAGGACCTGACGCAGTATCTGACCGGCGTCGGCATCCGCGTGCGCTACATGCACGCGGACGTCGAGACCATCGAGCGCATGGAGCTCATCCGCGGCCTGCGCCTCGGCGAGTTCGACGTGCTCGTCGGCATCAACCTCCTGCGCGAGGGCCTTGACATCCCCGAGGTCTCGATGGTCGCGATTCTGGACGCGGATAAGGAAGGCTTCCTCCGCAGCGAAACGAGCCTCATCCAGACCATCGGCCGCGCCGCGCGAAACGCCGACGGCCTTGTCGTGCTCTACGCCGACACCATCACCCCCTCGATGCGCCGCGCCATGGACGAGACTGAGCGCCGCCGCCAGATTCAGGACGACTACAACAAGGCGCACGGCATCATTCCGCAGACCATCCGAAAGGACGTGCGCGAGATCATCGAAATTTCCAAGAAGGACGAGGAATCCGCCCGCCGCCGCGGCAAGCGCAAGCTCTCCGAGCGCGAGCGGGACGAAGAGATCAGAAAGCTCGAAAAGCAGATGCAGGAGGCGAGCCGTATGCTCGAATTCGAGTACGCCGCCATCCTGCGCGACCGCATCATCGAGCTGCGAAAGGAAAACACGAAATAACACGAAAGAGACAAAACCTGTGAAAAAATACGCTTCCTACGCCTGCATTTTAGCGGCCGCCGCCTGCTGGGGCTGCATCGGCCTATTCAACCGCCCGCTGCTCAATGCCGGCATCGCGCCGGAAAACCTTGTCGTCATCCGCAACCTGGGCGGTCTTGCGGTGATGGCGCTCTTCTTCCTCTGCACCGACCGCAGCGTCTTCAAAATGAAGGCAAAGCACCTGCCGATCTTTATTGCGACGGGCATCATCAGCGTCGTGCTTTTCACGCTCTGCTACTTCAACGCGCAGAAGCTTTGCTCGCTCTCGGTCAGCGCGATTTTGCTCTACACCGCGCCCGCGATGGTGGTTTTGATGAGCGCGCTCGTTTTCAAAGAGAAGATCACGGGCAAAAAGCTCCTTGCCCTCGCGCTGGCGCTGCTCGGCTGTGCGCTCGTGACGGGCGTTTTCACGGGCGGACTGTCGCTGACGACGAAGGGACTCTTGTTCGGCCTCGGTGCGGCATTTTTCTACGCGCTCTATTCGATTTTCGCACCCTTCGGCCTGCGGCACTACAGCCCGCTCGCCGTCGTGTTCTGGACGTTCGTGTTCGCCGCGCTCGGCGCGCTGTTCGTCGCTGACTGGGGCAACCTTATGACGGTTCTGAGCGTGCCGCAAAACGCCCTCCTCGCTGCGGGACTCGTGCTGCTCTCCACCGTCGCGCCCTACATCCTCTACACCAAGGGCCTCGCCAACGTCGAGAGCGGCAAGGCCAGTATCATGGCGAGCATCGAGCCGGTCGTCGGCACGCTCGTCGGCACCCTCGTCTTCGGCGAGCCCATCAGCGCGGGCGTATTCTTGGGCCTCGCCTGCATTTTAGCCTGCGTGTACATTCTGCGGTGATTTTATCCCCGTTTTCCACATAGGAGGTCCCTTATGGCAAAGAATAAAGAAGAAAAAACCAACGTCATGCGCGTGCTCGAGCAGAAGAAGATCGCCTACACCGCGCACACCTACCCGCATGAAGAGGGCATGGCGGTCGACGGCGTCACGGTGGCGAAGTCCATGGGCTTTGACCCCGCCATCGTCTTCAAGACCCTTGTCGCGCGCGGCGCGAGCAAACAGTATTACGTCTTCGGCGTGCCGGTCGCGGAGAATCTTGACCTCAAAAAGGCCGCGAAGGCTGTGGGCGAAAAGTCCATCGAAATGATCCACCAGAAAGAGCTGCTGCCGCTCACGGGCTACGTCCACGGCGGCTGCTCGCCCGTCGGGATGAAGAAGCTCTTCCCCACGGTGTTCCATGAAACCGCGAAAAACCTTGAAACAATGATCGTCTCGGCGGGCAAGATCGGCTATCAGGTCGAGCTTGCGCCGCACGATCTCGCCGCGCTCGTGCGCGCAAAATTTGCGGATATCATTGTTGAATGAGGTTGACATAAAAAATTCAGAAGAGTACGCTGGTCTCGCAGCTGCGAATCCAGCAACAGGAGTTATCGATTCATGCCAAGTAAGATTTTTGTCAAAGGCGCAAGAGAAAATAATCTCAAGAACATCGACGTTGAAATTCCCCGCGACGCGCTGACCGTCATCACGGGCCTGTCCGGCAGCGGAAAGTCGTCGCTCGCGTTCGACACCATCTATGCCGAGGGCCAGCGCCGCTATGTGGAGAGCCTGTCGTCCTACGCCCGTATGTTCCTTGGGCAGAAGGAAAAGCCCGACGTCGACTATATCGAAGGCCTTTCCCCCGCCATTTCCATCGACCAGAAGACCACCTCGCAGAACCCACGATCCACCGTCGGCACGGTGACGGAGGTGTACGACTATCTGCGCCTGCTCTGGGCGCGCGTCGGCACGCCGCACTGTCCGAACTGCGGCAAGGAGATCCGCCAGCAGTCCATCGACCAGATCATCGACCAGCTCATGGCGCTGGGCGAGGGGACGCGCGTGCAGATCATGGCGCCGGTCATCCGCGGCAAAAAAGGCGAGCATGTAAAAATTTTCGAGGACGCGCGCCGCTCGGGCTATGTCCGCGTCCGCGCCGACGGGAACATGTATGACCTCAGCGAGGAAATTTCCCTCGAAAAGAACAAAAAGCACAATATCGAGGTCGTCGTCGACCGCCTCATCCTCCGCCCCGACGTCGTCCACCGCCTGACGGACTCGTGCGAGACCGCGGCGGCGCTCTCGGGCGGTCTGATTCTCGCAAATATCCTGCCAGATGACCGCGATATCCTCTTTTCGCAGAACTATGCGTGCGAGGACTGCGGCATCTCCATCGACGAGCTGACGCCGCGCATGTTCTCGTTCAACAACCCGTTCGGCGCATGCCCGACGTGTACAGGCCTCGGCACGCAGCTCAAGGTCGACCCCGAGCTCGTCATCCCGAATAAGAGCGTTTCCCTGCTCGACGGCGCGATCTGCGCCTCGGGCTGGAACAACGTGCGCGGCGACGGCATCTCGCGCATGTACTTTGAAGCGTTGTCGAAAAAGTACCATTTTTCCCTCCGCGACCCTGTGGAAAAGCTCTCCAAAGAGGTCATGGACGTCATTCTCTACGGCACAAAGGGCGAAAAGCTGGAGCTCCAGTATGACCAGCCGCGCGGCAAGGGAGTTTTGTATCAGGCGTTCGAGGGTATCATCCCCAACTTAGAGCGCCGCTACAAGGAGACGCAGAGCGACGGCGTGCGCGAGGAGTTAGAGTCCTGCATGAGCGAGTGCCCCTGCCCCACCTGCGGCGGCAAGCGGCTCCGCCGCGAATCCCTCGCCGTCACGGTCGGCGGACTTAGCATCAGCGACTACTGCGAAAAATCCGTCGTCGACGCGCTCGACTTTGTGGATCAGCTGACGCTGACCGAGCAGCAAATGCGCATCGGCGAGCGCATTTTGAAGGAGATCAAAAACCGCCTCGGCTTCCTGCGCTCGGTAGGTTTGGAATACCTGACGCTCTCGCGCGCGAGCGCGACGCTCTCCGGCGGCGAGGCGCAGCGCATCCGTCTCGCGACGCAGATCGGCTCGAGCCTGATGGGCGTCCTCTATATCCTCGACGAGCCGTCCATCGGCCTGCACCAGCGCGACAACGACAAGCTGCTCGCCACGCTCAAGAGACTGCGCGACCTTGGCAACACGCTCATCGTCGTCGAGCACGATGAGGACACGATGCGCGCGGCGGACTACCTCATCGACATCGGCCCCGGCGCGGGCGCGCACGGCGGTCAGGTCGTTGCCTGCGGTACGCCGGCAGAGGTCATGGCGAACCCGAATTCCCTGACCGGCCAGTATTTGAGCGGAAAGAAAAAGATCGAAGTGCCGAAAGAGCGCCGAAAAGGCAACGGCAATTTCCTCACCGTGCGCGGCGCGCAGGAAAATAACCTCAAAAACCTCGACGTCTCGATCCCGCTCGGCACGTTCACGTGCGTCACGGGCGTGTCCGGCAGCGGCAAATCGTCGCTCGTCAACGAGATCATCTACAAAAAGCTCGGCGCGGACTTAAACCGCATGAAGGTCCACCCCGGCCGCTGTAAGGCTATCGAGGGCGAGGAATTCCTCGACAAGGTCATCTGCATCGACCAGAGCCCCATCGGCCGCACGCCGCGCTCCAACCCCGCAACGTATACGAATTTATTTAACGACATCCGCGACCTCTTCGCCTCGACCCCGGACGCGAAGGCGCGCGGCTATGCCGCGGGCCGCTTCAGCTTCAATGTCCGCGGCGGCCGGTGCGAGGCCTGTTCGGGCGACGGTCAGCTCAAGATCGAGATGCACTTCCTGCCCGATATCTACGTGCCCTGCGAGGTCTGCAAGGGCAAGCGCTACAACCGCGAAACGCTCGAGGTCCACTACAAGGGCAAGAGCATCGCGGACGTGCTGGAAATGACCGTGGAGGAGGCGCTTGAATTCTTCCGCGACCTTCCAAAGCTCGAAGCGAAGCTCCGCACGCTCAGCGAGGTCGGCCTCGGCTATATCCGCCTCGGCCAGTCGTCTACTCTCCGGCGGCGAAGCCCAGCGCGTCAAGCTCGCGACCGAGCTTTCTAAGCGCTCCACGGGGCGCACCATCTATATCCTCGACGAGCCGACCACGGGTCTCCACACGGACGATGTGAAAAAGCTCCTTGAGGTTTTGCAGCGCCTTGTTGACGCGGGCAACACCGTGCTCGTCATCGAGCACAATCTGGACGTCATCAAGTGCGCGGATTATCTGCTCGACCTCGGCCCCGAGGGCGGCAGCGGCGGCGGTACGCTCGTCACCTGCGGCACGCCCGAGGCGGTCGCCGCGTGCGAGCAGTCCTATACGGGCCAGTATCTCAGGAAAATGCTGCGTTAAGATTCACCCATCGCCCGTCCGCGCCGTAGAATGGCGCGAGGTGATGATATGCGGCTTTTACAGGACGGCGTTGTCGCGGCGCTCGCTGCCATCGGCTTAACGGCGGTGATCTTTCTGCTCGTTTCGGCCATCGTGCACCCGCGGCGGCGCGGCACCATCCCCGCCACGGCGGTCATCGAGACGTGCGGCGAGGCAAAGACGCTCGAATACACGGTGCGCGCGCTGCTGAGGTCGCGCTATGAAGAGGGCGGCTTTTCGCGCGTCGTCATCGTGGACTGCGGCCTTGCCGACGAGCCGCGCCGCGTGGCGGAGCTCTTGTGCCGCAGCGAATACGAGGTCTACCTCTGCCAAAGGGAAGAACTGACCGATTTTTTCACTTAGGAGACAGTTATGGGAGAAGAAACGACCATCATGGGCACGGTCCTGTCCGTCGTTTTCCAGAATGAGGAAAACGGCTATGCCGTGCTGCGCCTTGTGACGGACGACGGCGAGCTTTTGACGCTCGTCGGCTGCGTCCCCTGCGCGGCGCCGGGCGAAAATCTGACGGCGACCGGCTCGTTTTCCTCCCACCCGCAGTACGGCGAGCAGTTTTCCGCGAGCGAGGTCGAGCGGTACCTGCCGTCGAACGAGACGGAGATTTTAAACTACCTCGCTTCCGGCGTCGTGCGCGGCGTCGGCCCCGCGACGGCGGAAAAGCTCGTCGCCAGATTTGGCATCGAGACGCTGCAGGTGCTTGAATCCGAGCCGGAAAAGCTCACGGCCATCAAGGGCATGACCGCCCGCCGTGCGCAGGAGATCTCCGCCGCGTTCAACGAGCAGATGGGCCTTCGCCGCGTGATGGAATTTCTGGCGCATTACGACCTGCCCGCCGCGCTCAGCGTGCCGCTCTACCGCCGCTTCGGCGCAAACGCCATGGCCGCGCTTGAGCGCAACCCGTACTTACTGTCTGACAGCGCGTTCGGCGTGGACTTCTCCCTCTGCGACGAGATCGCGCTCTCGATGGGCTTTGGCGGCAACGCATCGCTCCGCACCGAGGCGGGGCTTCTCTTCGAGCTTTCCCACAACCGCGAGGCGGGCGGGCATGTCTTCCTCCCGCGCGAAAAGCTGCTCGCCGCGACGGCCCAGCTTTTGGACTGCGATGTCGACGCGGTGGAAAAAAGCCTCGACGATCTCATCGCCCTCCACCGCGTCGTGCAGGAGGGTGTCGCGAACGTGACGGCCTGCTATTTGCGTCAGTCGTGGGAGGACGAGACCTATGTTGTCACGCGCATCGAGGCGATGCTCGCGGACAAGCCCGACGCCCTGCGCGGCGTCGAGCGCGTCATCAAAGAAATCGAGCGCGAGCAGGGCGTGCAGTACGCGCCGCTCCAGCGTCGGGCTGTCGAGCTCGCGGCAAAGGAAGAATTGCTGCTGCTGACCGGCGGTCCCGGCACGGGCAAGACAACGAGCGTGCGCGCCATCGTCGCGCTCTTCGAGCGCATGGGATTGAACGTTCTGCTCGCCGCCCCCACGGGCCGCGCCGCCAAGCGCATGGGCGAGCTCTGCGACCGCGACGCGCAGACCATCCACCGCATGCTCGGCATGACCTTCAACGACCAGACTGGCGAGGTGACGTTCACCAAAGGCGAAAAAGAACCGCTCGAGGCCGATGCGCTCATTGTGGACGAGACCTCGATGGTCGACCTCTCGCTGATGCGCGCGCTGCTCGCGGCGCTGCGTCCGGGCTGCCGCCTTGTGCTCGTCGGCGACCCCGACCAGCTTCCGAGCGTCGGCGCGGGGAACGTATTTTCCGACCTCATCCGCAGCGGGCGCATCGCGACTGTCGCCCTGCGCGACATTTTCCGTCAGGCCGAGCAGTCGATGATCGTGCGCAACGCGCACCTCGTCAACACCGGCATGCCGCCCAAGCTCAAAAACGCGGCGGCGAACGACTTTTTCTTCCTCCCCCGCCGCGACAGCGTGCGATTGGTCGAAACCGTGGTCGAGCTGTGCAAAACAAGGCTGCCCGACAAGATGGGCATCCCCGCGGACGAATTGCAGGTGCTCACCCCGACGCGCCGCGGCGACGCGGGCACGCGCTCGCTCAATTTCGCCCTGCAAGCTGCGCTGAACCCTCCAAAACCCGGCAAACAGGAGCGCCGCTTCGGCGAGCTCATCTTCCGCGAGGGTGACCGCGTCATGCAGACGCGCAACGATTACGACGTCGTCTGGCAGAAAGAGGACGGCACCGCCGGCACGGGCATCTTCAACGGCGATGTCGGCAAGATCGCAAAGATCGACCCGAGCGGCGAGCTTTTGGAGATCGTCTTCGACGACCGCACCGCGACCTACACGTCCGACATGCTCGCAGAGCTCGACATGGCCTACGCCATGACGGTACATAAGGCGCAGGGCAGCGAATACCGCGGCGTCGTGTTCGTCGGCGCGCCGTGTGCGCCGTCGCTGATGGTGCGCGGCGTTTTATATACCGCCATCACCCGCGCGCGAGAGCTGCTCGTCATCGTCGGCGACGATTCCGCCGTGAACAAAATGGCGGAGAACGACCGCCGCAGCCGCCGCTACAGCGGGCTTAAGTGGCGGCTGCGGAAAGGGGGGGGGGAAAAATGAGCTTGCTGGAATCGCTCGCGTCCTTGCTTTTTCCACCGCGCTGCGCGTTCTGTGGAAAACCCGGCGTTCACGGCGTGTGTTCTGAGTGCGAAAAGGCGCTCCCCTACTGCAAAACGCCGCTCCATGAGAGAGCGGAGATCGGCGCGTGCCTTGCCCCGCTCAAGTACGAGGGCATCGTGCGCGAGGCGCTGCTGAACTACAAATTCCACGCGGGACAGAGCCGCTGCACGGGCTTTGGCGATGTTTTAGCGCAGGCCGTTGCCGAGCACTTCGGCGGAGAATTCGACATTGTGACCTATGTCCCCGTGTCGAAAAAGCGCAAACAAGAGCGCGGCTACGACCAGTCGTATCTCTTGGCGCGCGAGACCTGCCGCCACTGGAGCGTCGCACCGGAAACGCTGCTGCAAAAGACGAAGGACAACGTCGCGCAGTCGTCGCTTTCGTCCCGTGAGGAGCGGCAGAAAAACGTCGTCGGCGCATACGTTGCCGTCAATGAGGACAAGATCAAGGGTCAGCGCATCCTGCTCATCGACGATATCCTCACCACCGGCGCCACGCTCCGCGAAGCCGCGAGAGTTTTACGGGAAGCTGGCGCGGAAAGAGTCATTTGCGCCACCCTCGCCGCGGCGGACGAAGACTAAAGTCTTCAAAAAAGAGGCGACGCCTCTTTTTTGAGAAAGTTTCGCTGCGCTTCGTGCCTCACAGGTTCGACACGCGCTCCGCGCAAAGTGTTTTTACCCACGTACACGCCGCGGGTAAAAACGATTCAAATGTTTCGCGTCTGCGGACGCGAAAATCAGCGGCGCAGGGGTATGTTTTTCCTTATTTTCCCCTGATACCGTGCGGAAAATCGCGCACAATGCTATTGCAAACTCAATTTCGAGCCGTTATAATAAAAACATCATGGGAAAGTATGAGCATCGCTCATTTTAGTTTTCAGAAAAATAAGAGGTAACACGCTATGTTTTCTTTTACCAAAGACATCGGCATGGATCTGGGCACCGCGTCGGTGCTGATCTACATTAAGGATAAAGGCATCGTGCTCAACGAGCCCTCGGTCGTGGCGCTCGACAAGAACACCGGCAAGCTCTTGAAGGTCGGCGCGGATGCGCAGGCCATGCTGGGCCGCACGCCGGGCAACATCATCGCCATCCGTCCCCTGCGCGAGGGCGTCATCTCCGACTACGAGGTCACCGAGCGCATGATCAAGGAATTTCTGCACAAAGTCATGGGCTTCCAGCTCTTCAAGCCGCGCATCATCATCTGCGTTCCCTCCGGCATCACCGAGGTCGAGGAGCGCGCGGTCATCGACGCGGGCATTCAGGCCGGCGCGCGCCGCGTCTACCTCATAGAAGAGCCTGTCGCCGCCGCCATCGGTGCGGGCATCGACATCACCCAGCCCGAGGGCCACATGATCATCGACATCGGCGGCGGTACGTCCGATATCGCGGTCATTTCGCTCTCCGGCGTCGTCGAATCGTCCTCCATCAAGATCGCGGGCGACCAGTTCAACGAGGCCGTCGTCAAGTATATGCGCCGCAAGCACAACCTGCTCGTCGGCGAGCGCACGGCCGAGCAGATGAAGATGCAGATCGGCTGCGTCTTCCCGCCGGAAGAGGAAATGACCATGGAGGTCAAGGGCAGAAGCCTTATCACGGGCCTTCCCGAGCTCATCTCCGTCTCGTCTGCGGAAATGCTCGAGGCCTTTGAAGAGCCCGTCGAGCGCATCATGGAGGAGGTCCACCTCGTGCTTGAAAAGACCCCGCCCGAGCTCGTGGCCGATATTTCGAACAACGGCATCGTCATGACCGGCGGCGGCAGCTTAGTCCGCGGCTTTGATAAGCTCGTCACCGCCCGCACCGGCATCCACGCCATGGTGGCTGAGAACGCCATCCAGTGCGTGGCCGAGGGCACGGGCAAGAGCCTCGACAGCATTCAGGACATGCAGGACGGCACGATGAACCTGAGCCGCCGCAAGCAGATCAACTAAGAAAATTCGGGAGGATATCATGGCGGTCTTATCAAATCTCCAGCCGGAAAAGGTATTCTACTATTTTGAAAAGCTCTGCTCCGTTCCCCACGGCAGCGGAAATACGAAGCAAATCAGCGACCTGTGCGTCGGCTTTGCGAAGGAATTGGGCCTTAAATACCGTCAGGAGGCGTGCAACAACGTCATTATCTGGAAGAACGGCTCTTGCGGCTATGAAAACGCCGCGCCCATCATTTTGCAGGGCCATATCGACATGGTCTGCGCCAAGACCGAGGACTGCACCAAGGACATGACGCGCGACGGGCTCGACGTCCGTACCGACGGCGAATGGGTCTGGGCAGACAAGACGTCGCTTGGCGGCGACAACGGCATCGCCGTTGCGATGATCCTCGCGATTTTATCCGACGAAACGCTCCCCCATCCCCCCATCGAGGCGGTCTTCACCGTCGACGAGGAGGTCGGCATGGACGGCGCGTTCGCGCTGGACTGCTCGGACTTGAAGGGCAAAAAGCTTTTGAACCTCGACTCTGAGGAAGAGGGCGTTTTCACCGTGTCCTGCGCGGGCGGCGTGCGCCTTGACTGCACGCTCGAACTCAAGCAGGAGCGCGCGGCGGATATGACCGGCTACCGCGTGACGATCTCGGGTCTCAAGGGCGGCCACTCCGGCATGAACATCAATCAGGGCCGCGGCAACGCAAACTGCCTGATGGCGCGCACGCTGTATAGCGCGATGGAGCGCTGCCCCTCGCTGCGTGTGCATGAGCTGACGGGCGGACAGTTCGACAATGTCATCTGCCTGCGCGCCGACGCGCTTGCCGCAGTCTCCGCGGCTGATGCGCCCGCGTTCGAGGCGTTCATCAAGGAATTCGACGCAACGCTCAAAAATGAGTACGCCGTTACCGACGGCGGCATTTCCCTCGTGTGCGAAAAGGCTGACGTTCCGGTCGCATTCTCCGCAGCGGACACGTCGAGACTGCTGCATGTGCTCCTTGCCCTGCCGCAGGGCGTGCAGGAGATGAGCGCCGACTTCCCCGGTCTTGTGCAGACTTCTCTCAACCTCGGCGTGATGCGCACGGACGAGCACGGCGTGAAGTGCTCCTTCTCCGTCCGCTCCTGCATCGCCTCGCAGAAGGATATGCTCATTCAGCGCGTGAAGGCCATCGTCGAATTCGGCGGCGGCACCGTGGGCGAGCGCAGCAACTATCCCGGCTGGCAATACGACCGCGATTCTGCCCTCCGCAAGGAGATCGAAGCGGTCTACCGCGACCTCACCGGCCACGACGGGAAGATCGAAGCCACCCACGGCGGCCTTGAGTGCGGACTCTTCATCGAAAAGATCCCCGGCCTCGACGCGCTGTCCATGGGACCGGAGCTGCACGATGTGCATTCGGTGGAGGAGAGGCTGAACGTCGCCTCGACGGAGAGGGTTTACAAACTCGTTTGTGAAGTTCTCAGGAGAAGTAAATAAGTTCCCGCTACGCGGGAGCTGATGGTTTCCCCTGCACAGGGGAACGAAACAAAGGGGCCATTCTCTTTCGCGAAAGAGAATGGCCCCTTTGAAACCCCAAGAGAAAGGCTTTTGATTGGCAGTCTCAGGGTTGAATAACCTTTATGCCTCCGGAGTGGGAATGCCTGCGCGCGGCGTTGCCGCGTTAGCGTTGCTATACGACTTGGCCTACTTCTATTATTCGCTGTT
>ENA-ORRI01000951-ORRI01000951.1-human-gut-metagenome-genome-assembly--contig:-NODE-951-length-13106-cov-1.93357_pt1 | contig 13106 bp, 11 predicted proteins | sample MGYA00242172_ERZ509128 | MGnify/ENA primary metagenome ERZ509128 (study PRJEB26280, sample SAMEA2338623) | human gut metagenome | biome: human gut; feature: human-associated habitat; material: faeces... | reverse complement strand
GGAAGCGGACTGTGATTCTGCCTTCCCTGAACCGGGAGGTATCCGCAATGGAGAGCTGAAGAGGTGTCGATTCCTCTGCAATTGCCATACTGCAGGTTTTACCTTCGTTACGATGATACAAAATCCTCCCCGCACAACCTCCACCCCTCTCCTTTTGCCTGCATAGGCGGCATTTCCCATATAACCTCCATGGAAAGAAGAAGCTTCCGCCTTCCTTCATCCCATAGAAAACGCCGCCTTTCCACGAAACCGGGAAAGACGGCATTTCCGTAAAACGTAAAATTAAAGGAGGGAAGCAGCCCCCTTGTCCAGAAGGAACTTGGCGTTCGGATGCTTCTGAAGGTAGGAGGCGGCCACATCCACCGTCACAGGCCCCTGAACAGCTTTTTTCACGATGGACGCCTTCTTTTCTCCCCAGGCCATCAAAGCCACTTCACGGGCGCCCATGATGGTAGCCACGCCCATGGTAATGGCGGTGGTGGGAACATTTTCAATACCGCCGAAAGCGGGAGCAGCATCGGAACGGGTCAGTTCGTCCAGATGAACCTGCCGGGTGACGGTGGTATCATCGGAGCCGGGTTCGTTAAAGCCGATATGGCCAGTTCGGCCAATGCCGAGAATCTGGAGGTCGATACCGCCGCAATCCTTGATCTTTTGTTCATAGGCGGCGCAGTGGGCGGCAATTTCATCATCCTTCACCGTGCCGGAGGGCAGGTTGATGTTTTCCGGCTTGATGTCGATGTGGTTGAAAAGATTCGTGTGCATGAAGTACCAGTAGGATTCCGGATGGTCGCGATCCAAGCCGCTGTATTCGTCCAGATTGAAGGAAATCACGTTGGCAAAGGAAAGGCCTTCCTCCTTATGCATGCGGACCAGCTCTGCGTAAAAAGGCAGCGGAGTGGCGCCTGTGGCAAGGCCAAGAACCACGTTTTTGCCTTCAGCGGCGCGCGTACGGATCAATTCCGCAACTTCTCCTGCCAAAGCCTTGGCAGCATCCTGGGGAGTTTCAAAAGTTTCTACTTTCATAACGCGCCCTATTTTACTTCGTTTCCGGGCATTTTCAACCGAAATAGTCCCGGAATGATGCACAGCGGCGTACTTGCGCGAAAAATCCCAGGGAACGGAGGCCTCCACCCTTTCCGCGGCCTTTCTGGGAGCCGCCCGCATTACCCTTGAACTTTCCACCCCGATCATGTATTGCCTTTCCTGACATGGCAGGTTTGATTATTTCTCCAAGAGCACGCATTTTTCAAGGGCACGACTGGGTTTACGGCACGGAAGTGCGCAAAATTTTCGGCAATCCGCAGCCGGGGGACGTCGTGGCACTGAAGGATTTCAAGGACCGCTTTCTGGGTTCCGCCATGTTCAATCCCCATTCCCAGATCGTCGCCAGGCGCTTTTCCCGCCGCAAACAGGAACTGAACGGAGATTTCTTTTCCAGGCGCATCAGCCAGGCAGTAGAACTGCGCCGCCGCCGGCTTCCGGAAGAAACTCTCACCCGGCTCGTTTGGAGCGAATCCGACGGGCTTCCCGGCCTCATTGTGGACCGTTACGCGGATTATCTGGTCGTCCAGACGCTGACGATCGCCATGGAATGCCGCCTCCCCATCATCCTGAATGTTTTGGAAGACCTTCTTTCTCCCCGCGGGATTATTGTCAGGAATGATTCACCCATGCTGGCGGCAGAAGGTATTTCCCCCTCCGTCCGGGTGGCACGAGGACAGCAACCGGAACCTTTTGCCGCACGCAGCGGCAGCGTGCAATTCATGATTGACCTTCAGACGGGACAAAAAACCGGCCTGTATCTGGACCAGCTTGACAATTATGCCGCCGTGGCTCGCTTCGCCCGCGGACGCCGCGTGCTGGACTGCTTCTGCAACCAGGGCGGTTTCGCCCTGGCCTGCGCCCTTGCCGGTGCCTCGGAGGTAACGGCCGTGGACGTTTCCCATGGACGCCGTAGCGCGGAACGCCCGCCTGAACGGAGTCTCCGTGCAGTGCGTCACGGATAACGCGTTTGACTTCCTGAAAAAGGAAGCGGCCCTTGTCCGGGACGGAGGAGAACACAAATGGGATTTAATTATCCTGGATCCGCCCTCTTTTACCAGAAACAAAAAATCCGTGCATGACGCCATGCGCGGATATAAGGAAATCCACCTCCGCGCCATGAAGCTTCTGGCCCCGGGAGGCATCCTTTCCACCTTCTGCTGTTCCCACCACGCCGGAGCGGACCTGTTCCGGGAGAGCGTGCTTGACGCCGCCATTGATGCTCCGGCCACCCTGCGTCTGATGCAGCAACACGGCCAAAGAGCGGATCATCCGGTTTTATTGAATATTCCGGAAACGGAATACCTGAAGGGGTTCACGTATGAACTGCTTCCCGGAAGATGATTTCATGACAATAACAATAACCATTCCTCCGGTCCCGATATTGTCAAAATGAAATAAAAATACGATGCTATTTCCATTGAACAAAAACATCGTTCCAATGAAAAAATACTTGTGTATCCCCTTTTCCTCCACTATATTGCGCCTCGAGCAGGTGAGCGCTCGTTAAAAAAGCTCTCTGGATCTTAACCGATCCAGTTTCATAGGGTAGTTGGGGCGCCCCGGCCGTTTTGCGGCCGGGGCGACTTTCTTTTTCAGGGAATGTCTGGAATTGCATCTTTTCAATCAGGCGGCTTTATAGTAGGATTCATGGAAATAACCCATATTTCCCTTCATGCATCCTGCCGTAGAACAAATCCGCCAGTACCTGCAATTGATCGCCCTGCAATTCGTGCAACACCCGGAACAGGCGGAATTGCGCGTTGCGGAATCCCCGCAGGGAGACGCCGTCCGCTTCCGCCTGATTCTGGAAAAAACGGACGTGGCACGCATCATCGGCCGCAATGGAATGACGGCCTCCGCCATTCGTTCCCTGGCGAAAGCGGCTGGGGAAAAACACGGCATCAAGGTCATTGTGCACATGCTTTCCCATGAAGAGGCGGCTGAACAGCCGTAAACGCACTCCTGCGCCTATAATTCCACATCCAGCACCAGGGCCAGAAGGTTAAATGGAGCCGGAGTCTCCACACGGAGAGCAAAGGAAGACTGCTCATCCATACCATAGTTGTGAATCATCCGCACATAGCCGGAGTAAGGTTCGGAAACACCGTACCTGCCGGGCTGGAAATCCTTCCATGCCTCCGGAGTTCCCGTTCCGTAGCGGAATTTCAGGGTGCTTTCATGAAGCAGGACGCGCGCACCGAGCTGCTTTTTAAAGCAACCCAGCGTCTCAAGCGTTTCCAGGGGCATCGTCCTTACTTCCGCCGGAGCGGCCAGGCCTACGGATACTGTTTCCCCATCCCCCCTTCCGGGACAGGCGGCATTCCCGGCTCCGTCAACGCTGATGTCCATGCATGCGCCGTCCCCGCCCACCAGAAAGGCGCCGCATCCCGCCAAATGGCTCAGGCCGGACAGCGTCTCCCCCTTCACGACAGCCTCCGTGCAGGCATCCAGGCAGGCATTCCCATCCGCCATGCATTCCACCGTAATGCAGGCCTCCTCCCCTTCCCCGCGCGCCACGGCAAACCATACTTCCTCGTCCGGTGTGTTGCGGGAACCGCGCAGGGACGCCACGGACAGAATGCGGCCGTGTTCCAGGCGGTGTGCATGCCACGCCACCACATTCTGTTCCCTGTTCAGAGTCATGCATACGGCGCTGCCGTCACCCAGAACGCACCAGACATGGAACGCCGTGCTCCTCTGTACAGTCCAGTCCACAATTCCCTCCCCCAGCAAATGGTCGGACAACAGGCTCACATCCCTTGTCTGGTAACCGTCGGCCTCCAGAGAATAAAATAATTCCCGAACCTTCATCCCGCCCTGCTGCACAAAAAGAAGGCTGTTTTCTACAGACAGGGCATCCAGGGAGGCAGACCCCACGCCGGAATGGCGCTCAAATCCGGCATTAGAGGCATTCAACCCTTCTGAATTGGTGGCGGACAGACGCCATTCCCCGCTGGTTCCAATCATCAGCCCCCGGAGGGAAGCTATCCAGGAAATGCGGTTCTGCTGGGAAGCGGCCATTGTCAGAATCATGGGGGAATCCGCCGGAATGCCGGGCGTAAACGCGGAAAAATCATCCACCCTGCTGGCCCACAGCGTCTGGGGCTGCCCAGGAGTGCCTCCGAACCACAGCCGCCCCTGATGGAACTCTACCGTGCACGGATAACCGTTCCGGACCCCGAACGCACCAAAAGACCAGTCATTGGTATCACAGTCACTCAGCGTATGATAGGACAGATGAAGGGCACTCGCAAGATAGGCGCTGCGCGGGGAAACATATTCCTCCACCACCACTTCATGGTTAAAGGAGCCGGCTGATGCGCGGAATACGGGCGTTCCCGCAGAAGACCCGTCCTTGTAAGCCATGAGGCGGATTTTGTAGTAGGACATTTCCTCTTCATTGCCGCTCAGGGTGAAATTATTCCGGAACCCCTCCCTCTGCTGGAAGCTCTTCACGGAATGCCACACTAATTCCGGACGGTTGGGAAGGTAATTGGAGCCGTCCGGATACCCCCGGCAGATTTCCCACTCCGCATCCCAGGTCCCCGTCGTCTCCAACGTCCACGCGCCGTTGACATAAATGCGGGTACTGGCATCGGCCCCTTTTTCAAAAAAGGCCGTGTACCTCTCCGGGCGGTCCACCCCTTCCTGGTAGTCGCTTTCCCGGCTGAAATCGCGGATGCAGGTATAAGCCTGCCGCCAGCCGTCCTCCCGGTTCATGGAAAAAGTCTCTCCCTTGTAAAGATCCCGGCTCAGAGTCGTCAAATGGTAAAAAGGCATCTGGTTTCCCTCCGCCACGGTTTCTCCATATTTCCTGGTGATGCGCAGAAACTCCTTTCCCTCCATTTCCGGAGTGAATACATCATCGTCCGCCGTCGCCAGCAGCCTGTTGACGCCCCCCTCCCGCACCATGCGGCATTCCAGCCGCACGGCATTCAACAGGGAACTCTCATAAGGAATTCCGGAAAACTCCAACGCTTCCAGCCGCCAGTCATCGTCTGCGTAGCGGGCCAGCGTCATAGGCGGCGTAGAAGGTTCCACGCAGTAAATCACGTCATTCAGCTGCTGCATCCGGAGGTTGCTTACCTGTTCATCCGTCTTCCACGGAGTAAGCGTTTCCAGCACCCTTCCGTATCCGTCAGAAGCGCGCCATTTTTAAAATACCGGACGTAGCCGCGCCCCACTTCCAGCATGAACTGCACGCCCGTGGAGTACTTGAAGGAAACCAGCCTCACCATGCCCTCCCGGCATCCCGCGCGGGCGACCAGGCGTGTTCCCGGCCTGCGCCGGAGACCGCCGAAGGGGCTGACCAGAAAATTTATCAGCCGGGAGGCACCACGGGACACGGGATCCAGGTCGGCGCGTCCGGCTAGCCACGGGGTCAGCTCCCCGGCCGTAAAACTGAGCCGCTGCAATACTTGTTTTGCCATATTCCTCACCACGAAAGCAGAGAGGGGCAAAGAACGTCAACACGCCTGAAAGGTTTTTCCGAAATGCATCCCGGTCCTCAACCTCCAGCTACAGGGCAATTGCCCACAGAACCTTCAGATAACGGCCCTCCGGATAAGTGCTCAGGAAAGGGTGGTCCCAGCCGGGGCCGGTCATCGCCATAATCTGAAGCTTGCGCCCCTGCCGCTGGGCGGCCTTGATGACGGTATGCTCAAACTCCGCGGGGGAAAGCAGCCCGGAACAGGAACAGGTGACAAACAGGCCGCCGGGACGCACGCATTGCAGCCCCAACATATTGAGGTCATGGTATTTTTTGATGCCCTCTTCATATCCGTCCCTGCCAACGATGAATTTGGGAGGGTCCAGCAGCACGGCGTCAAACAGGCGGCCGTTGCGCACCATCTGGCGCGCATAGACAAAGGCATCCGCATGCACGAAGTCGATGCGCTGACGGTTGATATTTCCGTTTCTTTTAGCCATGGCGACGGCTTTCTCATCCAAATCCACAGCCGTTACCTCCGCCGCTCCGCCCAGCATCTTGGCGGCAATGGAAAAGCCGCCGCTGTAGCAGCACAGGTCCAGCACCGTGGCCCCCTTCACCAGGGAGGCGAACTTGAGGCGGTTGTCCCGCTGGTCACAGAAAAAGCCCGTCTTGTGCCCCTGGGCGAAGTCCACTTCATAGGTGATGCCGTTTTCCACAATCTTCACCAGCCTGACGGGGGCCGGGGATGCCGGCGCCTCCTCCGCCCGGATACCCTCCATGCGGGCAATGCCCTCATCCACCTGCACCACATGGCGTTTTGTGCCGCACAGGCGGTGCAGCAGGGGCAGCCAGCGGTTCAGCCTCTGCCAGACGGCCAGCGTACTCACCTCCAGGCTCAGCACGTCCGCGTAACGGTCCACCACCAGTCCGCCCAGCCCGTCGGAATCTCCGTGCAGCACACGGTACGCATTAGTGGTTTCATCCAGGCGCAGAACTTCCCTGCGCAGCTTCACGGCGCGTTCCAGCGCAGCATCCAGGTCACGTTCGGCAAAAACGTCCTTCCCGTGATACACCATGCGCAGGGGCGTGCGGCTGGACTCATTCCAGAATCCGGTGCCGAACAGTTCGCCGTTTTTGTCATAGACGTTTACCAGGCTTCCCGGCGCTATTTCCCCGCTTACGGAGCCGAGCATGCGGGGGAACACGGCCGGATTGTATGTGAAATACTTCAGCTCCACCCAGGGCTTGAGCCATTGTTCGCTCCCTTCCGGCGACTTGTTGGCAAAAAGGTTCTTTTTGGGAGCTGTGCGCGGGCGGCCCGGCTGGGAACGGCGGTCCCGGTAAACGGGCCTGGGGCGGGAATCACGGGAATTGTGGAAATCATTCATGAAATGCTGGAGAGAAAGGTTGGATCTGCGGCATAGCGGGCCACGGCCATGTCAATGGCCTCTTCATACGCCCTCACGGGCTGCTTCATCAGGGAAGAGAGGCGTTCGCTGGACATGGCGGTATGCCGGGGCCGAGCATCCCTGAAACCGGCCTGTTCGTCGAGCTTTTGTTCCGCCACAGGCGGCAAAGAAGGCAGTAACCCGTGCTTCACGGCGCATTTCAGCACGGCCACGGCATAACTGTGCCAGGAAACAGGCTTTCCGGACTGGCACAGATGCAGCACGCCGGACGCCCCGCTCTCATAAGCCAGAAAACGGAGCCATGCACATAAATCTTCCATCCATGTAGGCATGGACCATTTATCCGCCACAGCGGCCAGAGGCTCCCTTTTCATTGCCCGCCGCAGCACCATTTCCGGGAATGAGGGCCGTTCCGGATTGCCGAATACCCAGGAAACGCGGGCTATCAGAGCGTCCGGCATCTCCTCCCGCACACGGAATTCCGCCTCCAGCTTGGACTCTCCGTACACATTTACGGGGCGGCACTTCCCCTCCTCCGTTTTCAAGCCTTTTCTCCTGCCGTCCAGCACATAATCCGTGCTCAAATGGATAAAGCGCATGCCCTCCAGGCGGCAAATGCGTGCCATCATCTCCGGAGCCATGGCGTTGACGCGGTGGGCCGTCTCCGGATCATCCAGGCAGGCTTCCAATCCGCTCACAGCGGCGCAATTCACCACATGAGTGGCTCCGGAAGAAAGCAGAACACGTTTTAAAGCGCTTAAATCCTTCAAATCACAAAAGCCCCGTCCGCACTTCACCACCTCCAGGCCATGTTCTTCCAGATACGCTGCCAGACGGCTTCCCACCCGTCCGTCCGCCCCGAACACCAATGTTCTGTACATGACGCAGAGCTTAGACGTTTCACCCTCCAAAATCCAATGAAAACCTTTTTTCATCGTGACAAAAGAAGGAAAGGTTGTTTGAATTAAAGTTGTGTTTTACCATGAATATTCTTTAACAGCCTGCGGCCCTCTGAACGCCAGAGCCGCGGAAGTGTGCAGGAAGGGAGCCCTCATTAAAACGGATGAAGGCGGGTACGGCTGTATCCAGCCGTGGCCGGAACTGGGAGACGCCACCCTGCAAGAGGAATTGGACGCGCTCAGGAAGGGCCGCCCTCTGCCTCTGGGCGTCCGCGCCGCGGAGTGCGCCCGAACGGACGGGGAAGCACGCGCGAGGGGCGTCAGCCTGTTTGACGGTCTTCACATTCCGGAAAGCCACGCCACGCTGCCCTCCTGCGTCAGCCCCGCTACCATTCGCATCATGGAATCCAAGGGATTCAAGGCAGGAAAAATCAAGGCCAGCGCCAATCTGGCCGCTGCCCTGGAACGGCTGACGATGCTGGCATCCATGGTCCCCTCCTGGCGCTGGCGGCTGGACTTCAACGGATGCCTGAATGAAAACGATGCCCTGAAATTCTGGAAATCCCTACCCCACCATCTGAAAACCAGAATAGACTTCATAGAAGACCCGTGCCCCTTCTCCATCCAGAGCTGGGAACGTCTGGTAGATGCCGGCATGCCTCTGGCCCTGGACATGGGTTCGGATGTGGAACCCCAGCCGGCCATCTCCTCGGACCTGCCCATCATCCGCATCGTCAAACCCGCACGGGAAGCAACGCCGGAATATCTTTACGAACCTCCCGTCTTCACCACTGTCATGGATCACCCCGTAGGGCAGCTCTGGGCCGTTTACCAGGCAGCGGAATATTACCGCAACTCCCTGCCCACGGAAATTCCCCTCTGCGGCCTCTGCACCCACCTCCTGTTTGAGCCGGACCCCTTTATAGACCGGATGGGAGGCATGGACCCTCAGGCAGCTGTTCCTGGAGGCACGGGGCTCGGCTTTGACGAACTATTGGAACATATTCCCTGGAAAATACTGTGACAATACAGGGTTACCCTGCTCCATTGAATCTACAATGAAGGGGCTCTTCCCGTGCCGGAACCGGCCGCGGCTTCCCTTGGCCTGCCGGGACTTGCCGCTCCGATAACGCGCCGCCGGAGGGCTTAACTTCGTATCCGTGTCCTTTGCATGCAAGCAGAAGCCGCGCTTCTGGCAAAAGCGCGGCTTTTTTATGATGATGGCGGATACTGTAACCGGATCATTCCAGCTCCGGTTGCTCATCACGGGATTTTCTATTCCGGACGTGTGGAAAATTTGAGGCCGGGATACTCCTTCACATTGCAGCCGGTCGTCTTGGGGTTCACCAGCACCGGAACGAATGTGAACATCCACCGACGCGCGGAATTGTTGCTGGGGCTCTTTACCAGCACGCGGTTCCAACCCTTCTTAAGAGGAACCATGGAAGGCTCCCGGAAATGGTAGTTTTCATCCACCATCACGCCGCTGTTACGCGGCTTTTTCCATTGCGGGGGGGCAATCTCCCGGCCGTTCACAAAAAATTTGGGATCCGCATGAAACCACTTGCCGGGAACGCTCGCCGGACCATTGCGCCAATCGGACGTGGCCCAGGTATGTCCGCTAATCCAGAAAGGCACCGTCTGCGCCTTGGGGGAATAAATCCAGGTCTGCGCGTAATAAGTGTGGTTTTTGTGGGGATAAGCACCCATCTTTGCGCCATTGAACAGCGTCGGAAAATCGCAGTAATGCTTGAAAATGATGGTGGCCCCCGTGTAATCGTCTCCGGACCACTCATAGGTGACGCCGTCAATCTCGTAGGAATCCCTCATCTTCCCTGCCTTGTTGTCCTCCTCCGGAGCGAATTCCTTTTCCGTCTTACCGCCGTTGGGAATAGGCCCCAGCAATTTCCAGGGAATATTCGCCTGCCGTACGTAATTAAACTCCTTATCCACGAAAAAACGGTCCCGGATGGCGAGCACGCGGTTCTCGTAATCCGCAAACCCCTTCAGCAGAGGATCCCCCTGCACGGGCAGATTGGAAAAATACTTCATATATTCGTCCTGGTTGGGGTCTCCCAGCACCTTCTCATGGGGATTATTCCACAAAGGTTCGGAAACGAACGCCATGCCGGCGTAAACGGGCGTCTGAAGAACCTGGTTGCGCGGATCCGTAATTTCCAGGTCCGGGAAAGAACACAGCATCATGCCCAGGCCTTCCGCATTCCGAAACGGGCATGCCCGGCGGAAATACATGGTCATGGCCGTTTCAAACGGATCAAGGTGGTTCAGGTAAGTCTCCAGGGAATCAACATACTTCGCTCCGTCGGTAGGCCATGCGCCACGGTTCTGGCGGCCGGACCATAACTGCTGGATGGAGCCGTTATAGCCCTTCGGCGTCAGGCCGGGCTGCCATCTCATGGGAATGCGGCCGCAGGACTCCACTGCATGGATGTACTCCTTAAGAATCTCATTGTTCACCTGCTCATCCTTGCCGCGCACCTCGTCCGTGCCAATGTGGATGATGGGCATTTTCTCCTTGGGAACCAGGGAACACAACTCCTTGATCAGGGCCACCAGGGCTTTGGTGGCTTTTTCATCGCTCATCTTCACGTTGAGCGCCTTGCGGAACATCTGGCTGTGCCCCGGCATATCCATCTCCGGAATCAGCAGGATATTGCGCAGGCGGCAGTACTCCACCAGCTGCTTAAACTCCTTCTGCGTGTAAAACTTGCCGGGCATGCGCGTATAATTTTCGGGGGCGTTCAGCTCCGGATAAATTTTGGATTCCAGCCGCCAGCCGGGGTTCTCCGTAAAATGGAAGTGGTAAACATTCAGCTTGAGCTGCGCCATGGAATCCAGCTCCCGTGCAATCAGAGGCAGCGGCATGTAATTGCGTCCCACATCGTTCATGAATCCGCGGATTTCAAAATCCGGCCAGTCCACGATATCGCAGGCGGCAATGGTCGTCGTCCCGCCGCGGCGCAAAAGAAGCTGCTCCAGCGTTTTCATGCCGTAATAGAATCCTCTGGTATCCATCGCCGTAATGAGTGCGCCGCCGGGAGTTACACGGAGGGAATAAGCCTCCTCCTTCAGCTTGGAATTTTCCATGCCGGCTTTCACATCCCCCTTGACGAATTTAACGGCAAACGTCCCGTCCGGAGCCACCTTCACGCGGTGCTCCGCCAGAAAAGATTTCAATTCGGAAACAATGAACTTCATCTGTTCCGGATAGGAAGTCCTGGACGGAGACGGAGCCAAAATGCGTACGGACTGCACGGGAATGGCCCTGCCGTCCCAGCGCAGCTGCTGGGGTTTGGGAACCAGCGGAGGCCGGTCCGCCGGAAACAGCCTGTAATTGGCCCCGTTGGCCGGGAAAGACGGGGCCGTATCCTGCCCCCATGCTCCGGCGCAAGCCATGCACACCCATGCAAACGATAATAAAAGGAACTTCATGCGGTTCATAATACGCCCGCAATAACAGCTGCCTGTCAAACCTATCGTGTCCAACTTGCCGGAAAACGGGGTTCCGGCAGCATTTTTTGCAAAAAGACCAGAACCTGTGCTTACATGGCGGAGAATGGCTGAGCATCCTGCACGGCGGGGGCATCTTCAATTTCTCCGGAAATGCCGCTTACGGCCACGCCGCGGCGCACGGCGTAAAGCCCCGCTTCTTCCTCCTTCTTTCCGGCTACAAAAGCCCAGTAGTAATTGCTGCGGTCATGATAGCAGGCCCACTCTCCGGCAATCCCCGGGCGCGCTTCCATCAGCAGGGAATAAGAATCCGCGGGAGAAACTTTGAACCCGCGGGGCGTCCTCAAACCGGAAGAGGGAAAAGAACGGATGTCTCCCCTCCACACAAGATCCAGAGAGGAAGAGGGCAGCAGACCTTCCGCGAGGCTGCTTCCCGCCAGCACCTGCCCGGCGCCAAACATGGGCAGACAGGAAGAACCCATAAGAGCGGCGCCGCAAACGGAGACAAGACGCAGGAAAGGGAAAACGGACATGGTCATGGCATGCTTCTGAAAAAGGCGGAAAGGACTCAACCCCCAAAAGCTTCCACAGTCAATCAAAAACAGCCCTCTCTCTGAAACTGGGGGAAAAAGGCCGTTTTCCGGACAGGTGGACAGCTTGACAACCCATCCGTGCGTTTTTATAGTTTGCCACCTGTTTTGAAAGGAGGAACGTCCATGGCAGCCCAGTCACGCAACATCGCAGAATTGGAAAACGCATCCGTATGGCGTCTGCTGATCCAGTACTCCCTGCCCTCCATCGCCGGCATGGTGGTATACTCCCTGTACAACATCATTGACAGCGTGTTCATCGGTCACGGCGTGGGGCCTCTGGCCCTGTCCGGCCTGGCCGTCACCTTCCCCATCATGAACCTGACTTTCGCCCTGGGCACGCTGGTAGGCATCGGCGGGGCGGCCATCAGCTCCATCCGGCTGGGAAGAAAAGACCAGGAAGGAACTGAGCGTACGCTTGGCAACGTCCTCATCATGAGTCTGATTGCCGCTGTGGTGCTGGTGATTCCCACGCTTCTTTTCCTTACGGAAATCCTGACCGCCTTCGGCGCCAGCGGGCAAACCCTCACCTATGCGTACGACTTCATGCTTATTACCTTGCTGGGCCTGCCCGTCACGTACGTCTTCTTCAACCTCAATCATGTGATGAGAGCTACCGGCTACCCTAAAAAAGCCATGGGCTCCACCCTTCTTTCCGTAGGAATCAACATCATCCTGGCTCCCATCTTCATCTTCTGGTTCAAATGGGGCATTACCGGAGCAGCCGTGGCCACCCTTCTCGCCCAGGTCGTCGGCATGGTGCGCGTGCTGTTACACTTTTCCGATGCGGCTAGCACGGTCCACTTCCGCCACGGCATCTGGCAGCTGCGCAAGACCATCGTCACCGGCATCCTGTCCATCGGGATGGCTCCCTGCCTGGTAAACGTCTGCGGCAGCGCGGTCACCGTCGCCATCAACAGGCAGCTTGCGGATCACGGGGGGGACCTGGCCATCGGGGCCTACGGCATCATCAACCGCATTCTTATTCTGTTCGCCATGCTCGTCATCGGCCTCACTCAGGGAATGCAGCCCATCATCGGCTACAACCACGGAGCCATGAAGCCGGGCCGCGTTCTGCTCACCCTCAAATACGGAGTTCTGGCAGGGACATTCTTCACCACGCTGGGATTCCTGGCCTGCGTCTTCTTTCCCCGCGGCATTGCCGGGCTCTTCACGGATGACGCCTCGCTCATCAGCCTGGCGGCCAACGGCCTGATCATCTGCGTGCTGGCCTTTCCGCTCATCGGCAGCCAGATCA
>ENA-ORRI01000942-ORRI01000942.1-human-gut-metagenome-genome-assembly--contig:-NODE-942-length-13251-cov-3.04229_pt1 | contig 13251 bp, 7 predicted proteins | sample MGYA00242172_ERZ509128 | MGnify/ENA primary metagenome ERZ509128 (study PRJEB26280, sample SAMEA2338623) | human gut metagenome | biome: human gut; feature: human-associated habitat; material: faeces... | reverse complement strand
CAACGGAATGGAACGAGGGGGATGTCATCTACCTGCGTTTCTATCAGGCCGATGAGAAAACGGTGGTGTGCGGCAAGGCGGTTTACAATGCCTCGTCGTCGCTGTGGAACATCAGTTACTACGGTAACTTGTCTACTGGCAGCACTTTGAAATGCGAGGCTTTTTACTTTGTCAATGCCACGGCCACGGACAACTATCATGTGACCATGACTCCGATGAGCTGTGCTTATGTGGATGAGGCTGCGACTTATATCGTGGATGACAGTGAACTGTTCGTAAGTGCGGTTTTGGCTCCGAAGACTGCCCGTATGCACATCAAAGGGGAGAAGGATAAGACGGTCACGGTTTCAGGAGTGGTGTACAACACATCGTTCAGCCTGACGGACAATGTGTTTACGACATCTGCGGAAGAGATAAGCACACAGTTTGAGTCCGATGGCTATACACCTTATATATATTGTTCGTTGGATGAGACCCACGTGATTACACTGGACGACCTTTATTATAAGTATACCAAGACCTTCGATCCGACCAAGTTCATGGCTGGCGAGAGCGGTTACATGGTGATGCCGTCCCAAGTGGAGAACAAGGGATGGACCTCTGTTTATTATTATCCCGAAGAGGCCGTGGATTTGGGGCTTAGCGTGCGTTGGGCTTCAATGAATGTGGGTGTCTCGAACCCATATGACGATGGAATCTACACTTCGTGGGGGGATGCGTATGGCACGAATACTTCTACCAGTAGCAGTTATAACAATGATGTACATGAAATAGTAGGAAATCCGGCTTACGATATTGCCACGAACCTTTGGAACGAGCGTTGGCAGATACCGACGAAAGAGCAATGGGAGGAATTAAGAGATAATTGTACATGGACGTATGCTTATGATTCTGAAAGGAAAGTTTACGGGTATACGGTAACGGCTGTGAACGGGAATTCCATTTATTTACCTTTTTATTTCTATACTACAGGGGAGAATCTAGTGAATGGGTCTTCTTACACTTCTGGATATTATTGGAGTTCCACAGAGTACAGTAGTTCGAATAAGGCTTATGCATTAGAATTAACTTCCAGTTCCAAATATATAGATTATAATAGTAAATATTACCGGATGCAAGTCCGTCCGGTTCTTGTAAAATAATGACATAGTCTGATGAAACGACGAATAATAAACCTATGGCTGCTCTTGTTGGTGCTTTGTCCTGTCCTGAAAGCCCAAAACTGGGACTATATCCGTACATCCGGTGAATATTATTATGGTTCCGGCACGGGGAAGACGGAGGCTGAGGCCGACAAGGCCGCACTGAACGACTTGGTGCAGATGATTGCGGTGCATGTGTCAAGCGATTTCCAGTCGCAGACCGACGAGACCCAGGCCAACGGGAATATCGACCACAAGACTTACGTGAGGAATTGCGTGAGCACTTATTCTTCCTCTGCCCTGACCAATGTGGAGAAATGGACGGAGGGGGAAGAACCGGAAGTTACCGTGCGGCGTTATATGTTGCGTTCGGAGTTAGACAAGATTTACGAGAAGCGCATAGAAAAGATACGCGACATGGTGGCCATTGCCGACGGGGCGTTGGAGAAAGCCAAGGTGGACATGGCCTTGCAATACTATTACTGGGCTTACTCCTTGGCACGTTCCCTGCAACATCCCACGGAGGCGAAGGATGAGGCCGGGCATAGCTTGGTGACGCTGCTTCCGGTGAAGATACGGGGCATATTGGAAGACATCAGTGTGGCTTTCGACAAGCGCGAGGGGGATTGTGTGGATTTGATATTCAAATACAAAGGCCGTCCTGTGTCGGGGTTGGACTTCCTCTATTCCGACGGGCGTGAAGAGTGCGACGGGGCCGCGAAAGACGGGCGCGGCATGTTGGAGATGGCACCGGGCTATGAGACGGAGTTCTATCATCTTGACATTGAATATGAGTATAAGAATCTGGCACGTGGGGACGATGAGTTGCAGTCCGTGTTGGATGTCGTGGCGAAGGCAGCTTTTCCGGAGTCCTCGGTAAGCGTGAAAGGCCGTGCGGTGCAAGACGGCACTTCGGTTGCGGTTTCCCAGCCTGCGGCACGGTTGGCTACTGCAAGTGTGGCCACTACGGATGCCCCGGCGGCAGGTCCTTCCCCGTCGCAGACGGTGGACGACGCTGCCTTGTATTGTGAAGCGATGGAAAAGGTGTTGGCAGCCATCAAGTCGCGCAACTACGTAAAGGCCAGTTCTTGTTTTACGCTCGAAGGCCTGGACGTGTACAACAAACTGATTTCTTACGGTACGGGACGTGTGGTGGGGCAACCTGATATGGTATATTACCGTAGCACAAACGGACAGGTCGTGGCACGCGGGCTGCAGATGTCGTTCTCGTTCACGAGCGGGAAGCGGAAGAAAACGTTCGTGGAAGACGTGGTGTTCACGTTCAATCCGGACAAGAAAATCTGCAACGTGGCTTTCGGATTAGGGAAAGTGGCAGAGTCAGATATCCTGAACCGTTATGCGCCCGGATGGAAAGACGAAACCCGCGAATTGATTATGGAGTTTCTGGAAAACTACAAGACGGCTTATTGCCTGAAACGTCTGGATTATATCCGTGACATCTTTGCCGATGATGCCGTCATCATCGTGGGCAATATCGTGAAGCGCAACCTTGCGGCGGTGCCGGAAGAACGTGCCATTTCGCTTGAAGGGCAGGACATCATCAAATATAACCGTTATGACAAGGAGACCTATCTGGCTAACTTGGCCCGTACGTTCAAATTGAACGAATTCATCAACCTGCGTTTTACGAACAATGACGTGCAGTGGTTGGAGAAATATGAAGATGCGGAAATCTACGGCATACAGATAGGTCAGGAATACACCTCTTCCCGTTACGCGGACAAAGGTTACCTCTTCCTGTTGGTGGATATGACCGACCATGATGCACCGCAAATCAAGGTGCGTACGTGGCAGCCCAATGAGGTCTCGATGTCGAAGATATTCAGCGCAGGTGATTTTTATAACGACTAACACTATTCATTTTTAAAACATGGTATTATGAAAAAGATTTTGGTATTATTGGCCGTGGCGTTCATGGGCGTATCGGCAGGTTACGCACAAAGTGCGATAGAACTGGCCAAACAGCAACGCGAGCTAGACAAGGTGAATATGGACATGTTAAATGCCAAACCCTCGAAAGATGCAAAGAAGCAGGCGAAACAAAGGACAAAGGACGGGTGGGAGGTGCCGGCCGGTGGTTTGTCTATGGCCAGCCAGTTTACCCGGGCGCAACTCATGAGGCAGGAACTGATGGCTAACGATGCGGGAGAACCTGTGGCCCGCTATATCCTCCATGAGGCTACGGTGACTTCCGGTTCGGAATCTGTGGGCTACTCGTCTGCACGTGCACAATGCCAGGCCGAGATAGCCAGTATGTTGGAAACGAAGATAGCTGCGGCTATGAAGCGTAAGCAGGACAATGCTCAAAATTCTGCCATTGATGCCACCACAGTAGACAAGTTCCACGAGCGCGGACGGGCAATAACGGATGCCACGTTGTCGATGATGACTCCTGTGGTGCATATTTACCGTGTATTGCCGAACAACAATTACCAAGTGCAGGTAACCGTGGCTTATGACAAGAAAGTCATGAAAAAGCAAATGAAACGCCAGTTGGCAGAGGAACTTGAAGCGGAAGGCGACGGCTTGGACAGCGAGTTGGACGGTATCGTGGACGAGGTGCTGAGCGAGGAATTTTAGTATAAGGATATGAAGAAGGCATCTGTTATAGTGGGCATGGCATTGTGCTTCTTCGGGCAGGTACAGGCCCAGAATGATGACTTCTGGGATGACTTCAAAGAAGATTTTGAATCTTTTCGACGAGCTATCCATAAGGATTTCAATAACTTCCGGAAGAAGATAAACAAAGAGTATGCCGAGTTTTTGAAAAATCCGTGGGAGGAGTTTACGGAAAAGAAACCGCTCGTCATACCCAAAGAAGACGATGTGCCTCCGGTGATTTACCCGGAGGAGGATAAGGACAATCCTCTTCCTGCCCCAGAGCCATTGCCTTTTGATGTGGTCATTCCGGTTCCCAAACCTACCCCACAACCCAAACCTGTGGAACCCATTAAGGAAGACCCGGAACCGATGCCGAAAGTGGATTTCTCATGGTTTGGCACTAAGTTAAGCGTACGGTTTGATACCTCATCGGCTTTGCAGATGACAGGCGCAAGAGAAGATGTGGTTTCTGCTGCGTGGTTGGAACTGTCAGGGCAGCAGTACACCAATCTTGTTTATGATTGCCTACAGTTGCGTACGGAGTATAAGATGGGCGATTGGGCTTACCTTGAGATGTTGCAGGCTGTGGCCGAAAAACTCTTTGGAGAGGGTACGAACGAATCCACTTTGCTTATGGCTTACTTGTATTGCCAATCCGGCTACAAGATGAGGTTGGCACGCGATGATTCCGGCGTTTTGCACATGCTTTTCGCATCTCGCCACATCATTTACGACATACCGCATTATAACGTGGGAGGTGAGAGGTTCTATCCTTATGGGGAATGCCCTTCGAGCATATACATCAGCGACAATGCATTCCAGGGCGAACAGAGCCTGTCCCTTTGGTTCGCTGCATCTCCAAGGTTGGCTGTGTCTGCCACCTCATCACGGACGCGTCAATCCGAGCGTTATCCGGAGGTAAAGGTTACGATGTCCTCGAATAAGAATCTGATGGACTTCTATTCCTCTTATCCCACTTCGATGGTGGGCGACAATTTTGTAAGCCGTTGGGCTATGTATGCCAATACGCCGATGAGTGAGGATGTGAAGCGTCAGATATATCCGGACTTGAAAGCAGCCATAAACGGATGCGACCAGTTGACGGCTGTGAATAAGTTGCTGAATTTCGTGCAGACGGGCTTCGAGTACGAGTATGACGACAAGGTATGGGGTGGCGACCGGGCTTTCTTTGCAGAGGAATCCCTTTACTATCCATATTGCGACTGTGAGGACCGTAGTATCCTTTTTACCCGTTTGGTACGCGATTTATTAGGGCTTCGTTGTATCCTGGTTTATTATCCGGGACACCTGGCCTCGGCTGTGGAATTTTCGCAGTCTGATGCCGTGGCGGGCGATTATGTCTTGTTGGAAGGACGAAAGTTCGTGATAGCCGATGGTACTTTTATCGGTGCACCTGTGGGCAAGACGATGTATGGCATGGATAACCAGACAGCCAAGGTAATTTTGTTAGAATAACAGTAGGGTTCTTTTATATATGTGGCAAAGAGGCAGTTCCTTTTGTAATAGGGGACTGCCTCTTTTAAGTGGAATTTTTATAACTGCGCGAGGATGTCTTCGGCAATCTGTTCCGCCGTCAGGTGGTTGTCGCGGAGGAATGCCGTCACGTCGAAGCGGTCTACGAACTCCTTGCAGGCACCGAAGTTGAGTACTTTCATGGGGCTTGTGCCGTAGTAGCGGGCGATTTTCTCTCCGAAGCCACCGTCCAGTACGCCGTCTTCTAACGTGGCTACAAGGACATGGTCGGTTTTCAGTGCATCTAATAAAGTGGCATCCGTTCCGGTGATATAGCGTGGGTTGATGAGGGTGGCTTCAATGCCGGCTCTTTCTTTCAGGATCTGTGCGGCGGATTCGCCTAACGGGAAGAAAGAACCCAAGGCGAGCAGGGCTACTTTTGTTCCTTTCCTTACGACCTCATAACGGTTCAGTTGTCCGTAGTCCGTATCGATTTTGCGGTTTGCGTGGATGACTCCGTTGGCTGGCACGCGGATGGCTACGGGATGCTCATTCTGATGCAGGCTCCACTCCAACATGGCGAAATACTCTTCCTTGCAGGTCGGGGCGAGATAAATCATGTTAGGGATGTTGCTGATGAGCGGGATGTCGAAGAAGCAAAGATGTGTCACATCGTTCATGGCCGACAATGATCCCCAAAAGACGAGCAGCGTGGCCGGATTACGGTTGATGCAGAGGTCTTGTGAAAGTTGGTCGTAAGCCCGTTGGATGAATGTACTATACACACCGAATACGGGTTTTCCACCCGCCTTGGCGATGCCGGAAGCCAAAGCTACGGCATGTTCTTCGGCGATGCCCACGTCCACGAACTGGTGGCCTACGGCTTGCCGTTTATCTTCCGTAAAGCCCATGACGGTGGGCGTGCCTGCCGTGATGCCTACCACGCGGCGGTCTTCTTTCATCTTTTTCAGCAAATAGTCTGCAGTCAGTGTCCCGTAGTCTTCTCCTCCCTCGGGGTTATGCCGGGGTTCACCCGTTTCGATGACGAATGGTGCACAATAATGCCATGGTTCCTTGTGTTCTTCTGCCGGTCGGTATCCCTTGCCTTTCAGGGTGTTGATGTGTACCACGACGGGGTGGTCGATGTCTTTCACCTTTTGGAATGCCGAGATGAGGCTTCCGATGTCGTTGCCTTGGTCTACGTACAGGTAATCCAGTCCCATGGCCTTGAAGAAGTTGCAAGGACATGTGCCTTGGCTTTCACGTAACTCCTGCAGGTTACGGTACAGGCCTCCGTGGTTCTCAGCAATGGACATTTGGTTGTCGTTGACTACGATGATGAAGTTCGTGCCCAATTCTCCTGCGTAGTCCAATCCCTCGAAAGCTTCGCCGCCGCTCAGCGAACCGTCTCCGATGACAGCAATGACATTGCCTTTTTCGCCTTTCAGGTCACGGCCTTTGGCCAGTCCTCCGGCCAAGCTGACTGAGGTGGAGGTATGGCCGATGACGAAATGGTCGTGTGCGCTTTCCGACGGCTCGGAGTAGCCCGACACGTCATCGTATTTTTCCGGATAGAGGTAAGCGTCTTTCCGTCCGGTCAGCATCTTGTGCGGATAGCTTTGGTGGGACACGTCGAAGACGATTTTGTCTTCCGGCGAGTTGAACACGTAATGCAGGGCGATGGTGGCCTCCACCATGCCGAAGTTCGGGCCGAAATGGCCGCCGTGGTCGCTCAGCCGGTGTAACAATGCTTCGCGTATTTCACCGCTCAGCAGGTTGAGTTCCTCTCTGGACAATTTTTTCACGTCTTCCGGAGAGTTGATGTTTTCTAATATCATAACGGATAATTTTGTTGTTTTAAAATAATGGTACAAAGATACGCGGTTTTACTGGAAGGTTTGTTATCTGGATTACGGGTATTTTTACCCGGATTACGGGTTGGAAATACTAAAAAAACACAATGTACCAGATTTTCTCGGGGCATGACTTTGCCGAGTTTCAGAAACTGTGTAATTTTATGTCGGTTAATTTAGATAATTCCATGATGAAACACTTGAAACAGAAACTTATTGCATTGTTATGTGTTACGTTTGCCGTGGTCAGTGCTTGGGCAAACGATTCCGTGGTTTGGCACCATCCTGTGGTGGGCTATACCCATTCTATCGTAGAGGTAACCAAGGTGGTGCTCCATGCGGACCGCACGGAAGTGTCGTGCCATGTACATTACCCTTCAGGTTATTGGATTCAAATCCTGCGCACGACGGAATTGCAAACGGAACTTTCCCGTAAGGGATGCTTCGGGCATTCCCCTTGGGGAACGGTACACTATGCCTGAGAGCGATGAAGTGGACTTTACGTTGACATTCGATGCCGTACCGCTTGGGACGGTAAAGATGAATCTGGTAGAACCGGGAGGATGGACGGTTTACAATATCCGTCCGGAGGATTATCGGCCCGAAGGGATGGAGGACACCTATTGGCGCGATGTACGTACGGGAGATTGGTTTGTCGGCTTTTCCGGCGACGGCGTGATATACGACGGTAAGGTTTGGGACGTGGTGAGCCGAGAGGAGCGGAGAGACGGGCGTGGCCAATGGGTGATTGCCTATGGCGGAGAGCAGCTCGCTGTGGAGGTGGGCAAAGAAAAACGTGGCACGCGTCGCATCACCGTGGGCAAGGAACCGCCCGTAGAGTGCAGCTTGATTACGGGGGCGGCGTTGCCTGACTATCCCGTGGAAGACCTGCGGGAGGGGTTCAAGGACAACGGTTACCGTGCGGACGACAGCGTGACCATCGTGGGCTGGATGAAGGACATGCCTGCCGAGGCGTGGGAGAAAGGGCGAAGCGTGGAAATATTACGCAACAACATCTTTACGGACAAACAGGAATCCTTTGTGGCAGCCATGGATTCGACCGGGCGTTTCTCTGTGCGCGTGCCGTTGGTCAACACGTCGGAAATCTATATCGACATAGGGCGGAAGGGTATTAACACGGTGGTGGAGCCGGGGGAGACTTATTTCCTGTTGCACGATTTCTCCACCGGCCATGTGCTTTTCATGGGAGAAGATGTCCGGTTGCAAAACGAATTGCAGACGCATCCTCCTTTGTACGTGGATGGTTATCTCCGGAAAGGGCAAGGGACGGTCGATGAATTCCGGACACAGATGGAGGATAAGTATCGGCATGCGGTAGAGGAGCTGTCACGACGTGTGGAGGAACATCCCAACCTTTCACGGCGTTACCGTTACTTTATGGAATCTTTTGCTTTGACAGGGTTGGGCCGTTCGATGATGCAGGCGCGGTTTGCGGTGCCCGATTGGCAGTTGCCCGAAGATTACGTGGACTTTGTCCGGACGAAAGTTTGGCAGCGTCCTCCCAAACCCTATACACTTTGCCAGACTTTCAGCACGTTGATGAGGGATTATATAGACCATTCCTCAGAAGCGAAAGACAAGGTGAGGGGCGATGTTACATTCAATGCCTTCGAAAGTTTGCAGCAACGGGGTGAAATTTCGATGACGGAGGAGGAAATAAATGCCGTGGAGGCTTATCAACTGGCTGTTAGGGGATTACAGGAAAAGCTGAATGCGGAGCCGTCGGATTCGTTGCGTCAACGCATGGTGGTGGAGTTTGGGAAAAGTGAGTTATCCCAACGTTTCATGTCGCTTGTTACACGTTTCGAGGACGTTTTAAATGAGGAGATATTGATAGATAACGTAGATTTCTGGAAAGAAGACGCGGAATCGGTGGGGTGTGACAGTATTTTATGCCAAATTCATTTAGCCCGGAAGCTTTACGGACTGATTGATAACATGCGGAAACCTTTGCCGGACAGGATGATGGCAAAGGCTGAATGGGGAATCAGGCTTGAGGGCGGATGGGACATCGTTAGCAGGGAACAAGAGAAGTACGTGTCTATCCAAAATCGGGACTTGTCCGACGTGAGCAGTCTGAGGTCGGCAGAAGACGTGAAGGACGTGACCGGCGGCGAGGCGTTGTTGCGTAAGCTCACGGAGCCTTATCGCGGCAAACTCGTGTTGCTCGACATTTGGGGTACTTGGTGCGGGCCGTGTAAGGAAGCCTTGTCTCATTCGCATGAACTGTTCGAGCGGATGCGTCCCTACGGCGTGGTGTTCCTTTACTTGGCCAACCGCTCTGCGGAAGATTCGTGGAAGAACGTCATCAAACAATATAACGTGGTAGGTGACAATGTGGTGCATTATAATCTTCCGGACGACCAACAACGAGCCATAGAACAATATCTGGGAGTGAACTGTTTTCCCTCTTACCGTCTTATCGGTGTAGACGGTCATGTGCTCGACGTAAATGCAGACCCTCGTAATCTGGACGCGTTGGAGGGACTGGTAAAACAGTTGGTTCTATCCGGGCAATAATCCGGTACGGATGACCAAAGGGCGAGGATAAAAACAAAAAGAAAGGGGGGTGCCAGAAGGCTCGGTTTGATAGCCTCTCTTCCGGCACTCCCTTTTTGGGGGAATGATATTTCCGTGTGGGTTATTTCTTGATGACTTTGTGTACGATGCTGTTATCCGTCCCGTTGTGGAAATTGAAGATGTAGATTCCGGCAGGCAGGTCGGTAAAGTCGATTGTGCAGTTACCTTCCGTCAAAGTCGTGCGACGCACACAGTTTCCGGCCAAGTTGAAGATGTCGGCTGTTTCATAGGTGTTACCTTCGATACGCAGCGAGCCGTTAGCATTGGGATAGAAGAGTGGTCCGTCTTCGTTTTTAGCTTGTCTAATGCCCGTGCCGTCTTTTATGGTGAACTGGATTCTCGGGGAAACCTCGTCATAGGAATCGTTAATGAACAGGGCACTGAAATAGTTTCCGGGTTCGAGCGTACCGGCTTTGATGCTCACGGTTCCTTCCGTGGCTCCGTAAGTGTAATAGAAGCCGTCAAGCTCGTCCACGTTGGGGTCTTTGCCATCTTTGTAGACACCTACCCAGTCTTTCGGCGTACCCGGACCGTCCTTGTAGTGGATGAGAATTGCTTCATCGGTGGAGAATTCCGTCTTGTCGGTAGACAGCGAAGATATGTCTTTGCCTACAGAGAAATAAACTCGTTCACGCGGTTCGAAGTACTGTCCCAAGGTGAAGTAATTCAAGAAATAATATCCTTTGGGCAGATCTTTCGCCAAAGTGAGTGTGCCTTCGGTGTTTCCGCCGAGGTAATCCCATGAGTCGGATGTATCAGCTGTGCCGGGAACTTCTCCCCGCTTGTAGATGCCAATCCAGTCGTTCTTCAGGGCCGGTGCGTTGGAGTAGGTCACCACGATGTCTTCTCCTTCTTCGAATTCGCTCTTTTCCAAACTGATTTGCGGTTCGGGACCGACATAGAACGGGATTCTTTCGCTGATTTCCGTATATCCCTCATCTTCAAATAGCACGGCATAGTATTCGTTGGTTTCGTCGATGGTGAAATTCATTGAACCGGATTGAGCCGGGGTATATTTCCATTTGTACGAAAGAACGGAATGCGGTTCTTCTCCTTTGCGGTAGATGCCGATCCATGCGTTTTGACCTTCAGGAGCATATTTGTAGTCGATGGTAATGGTCTCTCCCGGTATTACGCTTGTGTCCGTTATGGAAATGGAAGGCTTGCCTGCTATACTTCCTTCTACGGTAAACTGTCTGGTGTCTGACCATTCCGACCATTCCATATTGGTATCGCGGTATCTCATCCTTACATAATAGGTACCGTTTATCAGTTTGTTTTTCTCAATGGTAAGTTGGGTGATGTCTATATTTTCATTGAGGTCAATGGGGATGTGTAAGGGTTTCCCCGTAGAACCGTAAAGGTCTTCGACGTCGTGTACCTTGTTGTATTCTATGGTAGAAAAGTCTTGGTTGAGTGAGAATTGGTATTGTACGCTATTTAGTTGTTCATCCGTAGTGGTTTTATATGGACTTCCTTTGAACGTATAAGGCAGGGTGATGGTCTCTTCTGTTATTTCCTTGATTTCCGGCTTTTTTGGAGCAGCCTTACCCAAAGTGCGACTGAAGGAATCTATTAGAATATTGTCCACGACCAGTTCCTTGTTACCGATGGCATAACACTCCGCCTTCATTTCTTTTTTATCGAAATCAAACTCCAAAATCTGGTAGCCCCAATAGTCAATGGTTTTTTGTACGTCATCGTAGTCTTGTTCGGAAGACATGCCCCACATTTGATCCCAAGAGGCAGCGCCGTTAATGATGTGATATAGCGGATAATCGGTCAACTGCCCCCTATGGTACAAATGGTGGTGACCTCCGTAGTTCAGTACGTGCTTCGGAGTCTCGGACAGGATGGGTATGATTTCATTTCTAACCCATGCCGAGATGTCACCAACGTATTGCTCAGCTTGGATAGGCCGATGGTTTACACTGATAATGAAGTCTACAGAATCGTCTTTTTTGGCAGCATCTACAATTTTTCTCACCCATTCTTTTTGGGCATCGCCGGTATGTTCAGTGGACAAAACAACGAAAAGGATACGGCCGGCTTGGTAGGCGTAATAGTTTTCCGTGCCACTGCTGATACCTTGGTAGGTAAGGTTCTCATAGTGGTAATGTGCGGCATATCTCTGCATACCCGGGTCGTTATAAGTTTCATGGTTTCCCACGGCTGTCATGATGGGGAGATAAGGTGACATGAGTTGCGATTTGAACAGGTGTATCTGTTCGTATTGGTCCAATGTACCTACGTCCACTTGGTCGCCGATATTCATAATCATGTTGATGTTTTCGGTAAGGTCGCCATATTTTTCTTCGATTTTACGTTGTGCTGCTTTCATTAGCCACTCATATCCGCTTCGGCTTTTGATTTGGTGATCACCCATTAACAGAATGCGCATGGGCTCATGGCTTTTGGGGGTCGGCATGGTGCGGAAATGGCATACTTTGCTTTTCTTGTCGTCACTGATAGCTTGGTAATAGTACACCGTGTTGGGTTGCAGTCCGGTGAGGCGGATGGAGTTCCAATAATATGGGAAACCGTCTTCTGAAAGATTGTCAATGGTACCCTCTAAGGTCTGCGTCAGTTGGTCTTTTGAAGTTCCGTAAATGACTTTAGGGGTGTTTTCGAAAGAGGTTTTCCAACTAATCCAGATGGCGGTATCTTCCGCGCTTTGGAGGTAAGGTTTCGTCATATCGGCATAGCTGCCGGTTTTAGGCTCCACGGTCAGCCGGTGTGCCACGACTTGTCCACAGGCGTTTTCACCTTCGGCCGGTGTGTAGTAAATGTCAGCTTCGGAGTAATCTTTTCCTCCTATATTTATTGTCTCTCCCGGAGCAATGGTGTGGTCTTGTATGCTTTGCACGTAGCGGCAGAATTTTATAGGAGTCTCCAAGGTATCTTTGTGTTCATCGGTAAATGTTCTTATCAGGCGGACCGGGCTGTCTTGTGATAGAAAGGAAGATGAAATTTCGACGGTAGGTGTTCCTTGTCCCGATATGACTTTGCAACCGATAGGAGTCCTCCAATCGTAATGGGCGGCAGTTTCATTTTTGGGAGCCTCGAACGTGGACGTCTCATTGATTTTCATGACAGGGTTGCCTTCTATGCAGTCGGCTTGTGCCTGGGCATACCCGCAAATTGCTAACGAAAGCAACGGAAGTGTCAGCATTCTCTTTTTCATTCTTTTTTTCTTTTAAAGTTTATGTTGTCAAGTTTTGATGCAACAAAAATAGAGTAAACTTATTAAGAGCCAGTTGCGTTGCTTTTACATTCTTTTTGCAGGGTAGAAATACATCTGATTTCACGTAGAATCTTCGTAAACAGCGCCGTGAGACGGGTTTGTGAAGTAATATAGTTGAAATAAAACGGCTTGCGAATATCTTTTGTAAGCCGTTGATTTTTTATAGTAAAACATCTCTTTGTATCCTTCGTTTTTCCTAAGATGTGCGCAATTAGATTTGCACGGTGCATTTATATAGAGTTATATCAATAATAGGAAGCCTGCTTCCTGCATCATTTACAGCTTGCATAAATTCAGTACATTCTTGTTGTGTCAT